>Ga0209611_10002809_pt1 | contig 30484 bp, 25 predicted proteins | sample S1TSphgellanicum_3_FD_187693 | JGI IMG/M metagenome (GOLD analysis project Ga0209611, IMG submission 187693) | Host-associated microbial communities from peat moss isolated from Minnesota, USA - S1T2_Fc - Sphagnum magellanicum MG (SPAdes) (version 2) | ecosystem: Host-associated > Plants > Peat... | reverse complement strand
ACAAGTGACAATTGTGATTTAGTTTACTCCACTAAAAGACAAGCAATTATATATATATGGAGTTGTACTTCTACCAATTGTCAAAAATCATAGAGAATGGGTAGAAATGGAGAAATAAAATTGGGCTCTGTTTTGTTTAATGCTTTGGAAACATGGTGTTGTCTTAATTCATGAGTAAAATGGTGGTCCAAGATGTTTCTAGTGTTAGACCAGCTGATATGTGAGTGTCTACCTTTAATACTCGTTAGCAATTGTCTTTAATTTTGTGTACATAGTGAGGTGGTTGGAGTTTATTAGGGTTTCAAATAGTACTGGTTACACATGTTGCACTAAAATATTAGAAGATATACAATGATATGTCTTAGATCATAGCATGGGCTCTGTTTTGTTTAATGCTTTGAAAACATGGTGTTATGTCTTTATTTTTGTGTACAAGGTGAGGTGGTTGGAGTTTATTAGGGTTTCAAATAGTACCGGTTACACATGTTGCACTAAAATATTAGAAGATATACAATGATATGTTTTAGGTCATAGCATGGGCTCTGTTTTGTTTAATGCTTTGGAAACACGGTGTTGTCTTTATTTTTATGTACATGGTGAGGTGGTTGGAGTTTATTAGGGTTTCAAATAGTACTAGTTACACATGTTGCACTAAAATATTAGAAGATATACAAATTGATATGTTTTGGATCATAGCACCATGAATCAAGATCATGGTTGATATTAATGTTACAATGGCATATTTTTATTTGGTAGTTGTAGATGTGCCTAATGACTACACGGTGCATGGTTCCCATGACATTTAACACCAGCAAGGAACACAAGAGCAATGGTGGAATGGTTTGTGACAATTGTTACAGGCATGTGAGGATGGAGGTACAATCTTCATGGCTGCAAAGAGATCAAGAATTCAAAAGGGAGATATGACAACACACGAAAACAATCATATTCAAACAAGAATTTAAGAAATGGATGATGGTGTATTCAATCCCATTGTTATTCAACTTGAGCACATGTGAGAAAATTTCTTTTTCTGTCAATAATTTTACCTAATTTTTTTATCAATTGAATGAAATTCCATTGACTTTATTTTGAACATGTGCTTTGCATTATCTGTAGATGTTATTGTTTGAGGTAGTGTGTTCAATACATTAAGGAAGGGCTTTTGACTAATTGCAAATTCAACAACTTATATCAATGTAAGCATGGACTTTTGCAAAGTTTGATGTATAACATAATATAGTGTTATGAATGTTAAAACTTTCAAATATAATAATTTTCACTAAAAATAAGGGAAGTTCTAGAAAATTTCAAAAGTATCTTTGAAAAAAAAATGGTTAAAATTTTTTCTAAGAAAATATTTTAAGGAATATGCTACAAAAAATTAAAAAGTTTTCAAAAAGTTACATGAAAAATATGTTTGAATTTTTAAAAAATATGTTTGAATTTTTAAAAAAGATTTAGAATTAACATAAGTTTCTAAAAGAAGTTTCTAAAAGAATAATTGGTAGAATTTTTATTTTTTTAAAATGTTTCTTTTAAAATAGTAGTTGATGAAACTTCTAAAAGACATGGTTGACCAAAAAAATAAATAAATTATGTAATAATTTTTTTGCAAAAGGTTTAGTTGGTGGAACTTTTTGAAAAGTTGATGATTTTTTATAATGTTCCATTGAACAATATAAAAAGATAAATGAAAGGGAGCACCCTTCAATTTTGCCAAAAACGAGTTACGACTTTTATTCATTTCATGCCAAGTATCACGTCTTATTTAAACAATAAAATCATCTAATTCATGTTCATTGTCAAGTTCGATATTTGTCAAATAATTTAATTTTCTTCAAAAAATATATATTTGTCTTTTCATTAACCATAGTCAAGGTGTTTCATGGAGGTGAGGAAAAGAAAAAACAAGTACATTGATGCAAGAACTAATTGAATGTTGTGTGGTCCATTCAATTAACCAGTGTTAGACCTAACTTCAAAAATAAATATTTGGGAAAATTTTACACTAATTAAAATTATTAATAGGAGGTGGGTATTACAATAGGCTTCCATCATATCAACAAGCTTTAAGACCTAAAACAACATGAATTTTGTGGTGCAATTAATGTATGTGGTAGACTTTATTCATTTGAAAACATTAATTATTTAACCTAAACACCTAACTCACGAAATCCATGAAGGATAATCCACTTTGTTGATAAACATCTTTTTATGTTTAATCAATTCAAAATAAGCCCCAAATATAGGATTGGGGTATTTCATGATAAACTTGGGTTAATTAAGAGAACCTTGGTTAAACTTAGGATAAATTTTGAATGATTATAAAAAAAAATTTACAAAAGTAGTTATAAAAAAATGATATGTATCTCTTGTGCAAACATGAATTTCCCATGATGACAATTATCATTGATTGTTTGCTCTCATCAATTGGCTATCATGCAACCAATGAATTGAATACATTGTCCACACTTTTTGTTGGCTCCTCAAATTCTTGCACTTATGAAAATTTGTTACAACAAGATTTAAAATTTTAAATAATTCTATTTTTTTTTCCCTTTTTCTTTTCCTTTTTATGCTTGACACAACATATATTTAATATAGCCACATTGTTGGAAGATTACATCTTTTATGAATGTTTTGTTTAATTATCATTCCATATTAGTTGTTTGCAAAGATGTGTGTTTCTAACAATCTCACTTTTGTTTAATTAATCTCCTACCACATCCCATTAATCCACCAATTAATTATGCCAAGACTTGATGAGTTCCCAAAATAGCTTTAAGGATTCCAACAATGTTGAAAAACTTGCTTGAAAAAGGAATTTTGCCATTTATTTCCCATTTTAATGTTTGGAAAATCAACTCTAATAAAAAGAATGAAAAATTTCAAATGATTATTAAAGTTTAGAACAATTTAATAACACCTTGTGGTTAAAATTATCAATCTTGAACCTTCTAAATTGCATCTTGATAATGTAAATGATGATAAAAATATTGAAAGACCTTAGAATGAATATTAACCCTTACATATTCAAAAAAATTAAACCTTGCATTAACCCTCATTTAAAAGATTACACATGTATATGAAAACATCAAATAATGAAATTATTGCACATGGACATAAGCATAAGCATGGTAAAGTATGTTAGCTGGATACACTTGTTGGTTTTTTGGAAAGTATCCATAAATTATATTTTAATGTATCGAATCCATGAATATTATTTACACCAATGATCGACAATTATAAGTTATTTGATTTCATTGCATAATATTGAAGAAACACATGTTTTAATATGCATTTAAGTTTTTTTTTTTTTAAATGCAAGTACAAAAAGTACATGCATAGTTTTGCAAAATTGAGTTACAAGTACATGAAAGTAAAACATCAATTAGAATTATTATATTTTCAAGTTCATGAAAGCCTAAAGTGTATAGATATAGTTTTAACTTTTTTTATTCTAGTCATAATCTATCAAAGTTTTAATCTAAAAATATTTTCGAAAATTTGAACAACCAACCAATTTAGAACATACTTTTCATCCATTTTATATATATATAAAAATTCTTCAAACTTTATGTACAACTTACAATAAACTCAATGAAATGTTCTATGATTTCAAAATGCAATTTAAATAGGTTTTTAATATCTTGTTTAATGTTAATGTTAAAAAGAGACTGTTTTTGAAAATAAAAATAAAATTTAGTACTATTTTTTTGGCATATTTTATCATGCTTGGACCTACATGTTAGTAAGGCTCACATAATATTTTGGGGAAAAAAATGAAAATCAATATCATGAAGGCTCACAAAAAAAAAATTAATACAAAAAAATATAATTAATTAAAAAAACAATGATATCAAAAATGTCCACACAAGTTTACACATAAAAAGTGCATAAATTCAATAAGGTTATTGGTGATGGGTTTATGAATAAAAAATACAATGAAAAAATAATTTGAAATAATATTTTATGTAAGGAACATAAGGAAATTAATATATTCCCATTGTTAAAATGGTCACATGATAAAATTAAATGTTATGTTCAATTGTTGTGTACAAGCAATTCACAATAATTTATAGTAAAACAAGATTATAAAATTAAAATAGAATACATTGAAAAATAAATAAAATGAGAATTGGTAAAATTAAATGTAATAGGAATGTAATCATGTAAAAACAAAAACCATTATACATTTAGGCATGCCTACACAAAGTTTTGTGCATTATGTCCTTTCACACCTATAGTTACAACCTTTGTTTTAATAGTAAAAATGACATCAACTTTTGTGATCAATTTCCTTCTTGTTGATATGGTGAACGTTATTGGAAAGAAAGTCAAAATAATATTGTGTTATGACCTAAAAAACATTTATAGTGTGAAGAAATAAACTCGTCTCCAGAAAAAAAATCTTGTTCTAAAATGAAAATATTGCATAAGCATCAAATTAAAAAATCAATAATCACAATTGGATTTGAAAGGGGACTTATGCAAATCAAATCTAAAATCCTCAAAAGCTCACATTGTTGGAATGACAAAACGTAATCAAATTTGAAATTTCTCTTATGTAGGTGTGGAAGGTTTAAAAAATAAATTGTGATTCCTATTGTAGTAAACATAATTCCTCCAATATTACTCAAATATTATTTTTAATCATGAAGATCTTTCACCTTTGCAATACATTTTGATATAGTTTTGTCTAATTTTTATCAAATATTTCAAGTTCAGTTCATTGTTGATTAAGACTCTTCAATGTCATATCATGTCACATCAATTCATGATATTAAGCATCTTGCTTAATGTGAATGTTAAATGTGCATAATTTATAATGGTAAAGATAACACGTTTGAATTTGACATGTGAAGCTTAAAGTTTGAAAAATTCAATGTTGAATGGCGAGCAATTTCAAAATTCTTAGATGGATTAAAGGTGTGTGAAGGTTATTGCTGGTTCTAACTGTAATGATATGATGTCTATCTTTCTTTGGCTTCTTAGACTTCAATTGGAAAAATATTCACTATTCTTCAATGAAAAAATTTTAATTGCATTTGTCTTTTAAAATGCTAGCTTTCACACGCAATTCCACAATGTATGTTGTGTTATGTTTTTTTGGTCGTAAGAATGAATGAGACATCAAGCTAACAAACAGTACCTTGCATATATCATATTATGGAACATAACACAATGCTTGAACTTTAAGTGATTTATTAAGTGAATGGGTTTGATTTGCTTTTGAGAATCTATTGTTTGCAAGTCCTAAATGTGCAATTCTCTCTAAATAAGAACATTTGATTAAAGACATGCAATTTAATTTATAAAGAGATTTAATGTGTAAAACTTTACTTTTCCGTCAAAGTTATAAGTTGGTTGATGTTAACACATTACAATATTTTGAGTTTGTGAAAATGTGGGATTGCACAATGTTGTATGCCAAGTTCATTAATGAATCACATGTGATAGTCACAAAAATGCAAGTTACAATCAAAGCCCAAAAGCCATGTAAATGTTATTAAACACTTGTGATAACTACAAAAGCACAAGTTATAGTTAGAACCCAAAGCCCATGTAATGTTTATTATGAAATCTAATCTTGGTGTGAACTTCAATTGATAATTACAATTTATCCTACCTTGAAAAAAATTATGTGGGGAGCATTTGAATGAAGTAAAAATTATTATTTAAATGATCTTCAATTATTTAACAAAAAAAATGTCTTTTTCTAATCCATATATTCTCTACTTATTTCATTTGGAACTAAAAGATCTAGAAATATTTAAACATTAAGGATGTTAATGTGAGAAAAAAATTAAATCATTTGAAGTTATTTTGAAATATATATGAAGGTTTGAATATTCCTCCAAGAAGTAAAGGTATCAAAAAACAAAATAAAAAGCATGTGAGTTACATGTTAGTTGACCAAGAGATCAATCATATAAGATGAACCAATCTTGTGAGATTTGCCCAAGTTTAGCAAAAACAAAGTGCTCCATTATTTGCTAGAGCAAGCAATTGGTCAACCATAGCAATGGAACCACGTAACAAGCTAGATATAAACATCGCCATATGGGCCCTTGCAAATAGGACCTTAAAGTCTAGATTGATTATCTTTGTTAAATAGATGAACATAGTCTAGCCATTAAAATAGTTGAAGCTTGTAAGCTTTGGAATTGTTGTAAATAGAGAAGAAAACGACACTCAAAGAACATAAAAGAAAAAGAGTGAGCAACAATAATAAAAGGACGAGTACTATCATAAGGAAAATCTTGCATGGGATATGCAACACAATTTTTTTTAATCATAACAAACATCAAAATAGTCTACATGCCCCTCCCCTTTGTTTTCCCAAAAAAAAAGATTGGAAAATAATATCAACTTTCACCTTTGTTTTATTTTCACAACAATTTCTTAATCTCAAACACACCTCACATCTTCATGCACTTTTAGTCTCTAATTGCAACAAACATTTAGTACAACCTACAAGATCTTTAAAAAAATTGCAAAAATAATCATTCACAATACACAATAAACAAAAAAATAATGAATGAACCGCAATGACAATTCCCCAAAACTAGTTGCCAGTACCCCTCCCGTGCTTTATGAAACCTAACCTTATTGAAATCCCATCATGTAAACACTCCCAACAAAAAAACCCCTTTTCACCATGCTTAAACGACTTGGCAAAAAATCAATTTATTCAATGTAAAATTGAGTTAAATAAGGTAAAAGCTTACAAGTTTGAATCAAATGCAATAATCCTTACATGTGGGGGTAGGGCCCAATAACAAAGAGAACATGTTTTGGCTAAACCATTATTAAATGGGTTGAACACAATAACCACAACGATTGTTATCCCTCCCCCAATAGCCAAGGCATTGTTTTACAACACCCATGGGACCTTTTTATTTTTACCATTTTTATGGCATGGGAGGTCAAATGAAAGGTGATGAAACAAAAGGCATCACATGTGTGTTATGGAAATGTGCCCTAGTTATTGGTGCAAGGACAATAGTTTCCATGGCTATTGTAATGTTGATAATGAACCATTTGCCCATTTTAATTATGTCATTAATAGAAAATTCTAATTTACATGAATCATGAGAGTGAAGGTTTGTTTTAAAGTGCTTCATTATTGTTTTTTACACATTATTCAATCACCCCTCATGATTTTGTTTGAACTTGCCATAAATGGAATGTCATTACACAATGTGCCATTTTCTTTTCTGAAATTTGTCATCCAAAAAAATCTTTGTAATAAATGTAAGAGGGATGTCTTCCTAAGATGCTTGGTTGTTGTTCTATGTTGTCATGGATGGATGTGAAAGGATGAAAAAAGTGGGCTATGAGCAATTTTCTTCTAAAATATTGTTATTGAACATTATTGAAGTACTTCCAATTTAATTTGGTATGAAAATACTTTGGAGTGGGTTTTGAAACTTTTGGAACTCTCTTTTGTTTGTGGGTTAGGTTCATGTTGTTTTGTTATGAGGTGATGGTAGGTGTAGATTCTATCCAAAATTGCTTTCTACCTCCTACAAACAATATAACTTGTCCTTTCAAAAGTACTTACAACATTCACAATATGTGATTTTACTCATTCTAAATCCTTTACAGGCTATATTCACACATTATTATTGTTATAGTTACTATTTCCTTATTTCTTGGATTTTGTATTATCCTTTAATGATTGAAATTTGTGATCAAGATTCATAATTCAATTAGAAAAACACAACAATTTTGAGTAGTTTCGTTGTTTCCTCATCAATATTTTATTTTTAAAAAAATTCAGAATTGAATGTATCAAACATTTGTAGTATTAAGTGTAAAAATCCAAAATGGAAAACAAGAAAATTTTGGTTTGAAACCCAACAAAACTCTAAACTATTCACTATCTTTATTCTATCCTCTAACAACTACCTAGGTTTTCTTTGTGTGTAAAATAAACAATCTTCCAAAAATCATCAACTTTCAAAACTTCATCCTAAATCCTTTCCCTCCAAAAGTAATTTGAATTTCCAGACTAATGAAATGTCTTCATCCTATCCAACTCACTAGCCATTTGCATTCTACCTTGTTAAATATCTTCCATTCTCTTGGTCATATTTTGCCTTGTTTAATCTCTACCATCCACTAAGTAATAGGTGATTTTGTTTAGGTAGTGTGTGTTCACTAATTTGTAGTTTTGCAACATTTCTTTTTATGCAAGGTTTTTTGAACTTGACAATCTTTGAGAAATCACACTTTGAATATTACAAAAATGTATTTTTCAAAGACATTGTAGAAAAAAATATTGTAAGAAAGCTTTTTTAAAACATTTGTTTACAGTATCATAGACCAAGGTCCACAAACGCAAGTTCATTTATAGATTGGGAGCACCTTTAACAATATCAAAATGTGTTCATGCAATCAACTCTCCCAAGATTAAGGTCAACAGATCCATCACCACATGCACTCATTTTCACTTGTTTTGAGTTTTGGACAATTGTGATTCGAAGCAAGATATTTTAATTGGAAAAGGTCCCATGTTCCATTTTCCACAACCAAGAGAGAAAGTTGTTGACCCATTTGAAGATGTTAACTCACTAATCATAACCCAATCAACCATGGTCTTCATGTGTTATTTTCTATTGTTAGGGAATTTCAAAAGCAATCACCATGAAAAGATTGCAAATTTCATCCTAATGGTCTAATGAAAATTTCGTAGACATTCATCATATAAATAATCAAATTCAAAATAACATGGACCTCCGATTCCACCTTGATCATGTCATTGAAATGTCTTCCATCTTGATCAAAAGTCTCAACTTTTAATTATATTGAAAAGATTTTTCAACATGTATTTGGGATGGTTGATGGTGTCACATGCACCCCAACTACCTATGGGAAAACAATAGTGATGCTTGTTGATAATTTTAAAGAAAAATTTATGCAATTAAAAAAAACTATTAATTGTGAAATTAAAGATTTGACATGGAAAGGCATAACATTACAACATGTAGGGAAAGCTTTTGAGAAATCAAAGCATTCAAAGCATTTTTTAAAAATCAAATTGGTTGAAATGTTGAATTTGACTAGGCAAAAGTTCTTGAAAATATTAAGTTTCAAATTGGGCCTTTAAAGAATAATGTTTGATTACAATGCAAGACATAGCCTTAATTTGAAAATTTTCAATAAAAAATTGATAAAAATGTGTTGTTGGGTTGTGGTTAAGTTTTGCCAAAATGTTTTGTGGTTTTGATAAATCTCCTTCACATTTTGCAAGGAACTTCATAACAAAAGTATTGGGGAAAAAGTTGAATATCATGGATGAAAATAAAAATAAAGATAGAGGCACCTTAAACTACATTGTACCTTACTATTGTACTTTATAATGGTTCAAATATTTTGGGAATGCAAGATTATAATAATGAGTGGTTCAAGGTTGTTTTAAGAGCCACACAATATGGCAAAAGTTGTGATTTGAAAAATAATATCCACTCTTTTTAAGATGACTTAAAATATACTTTAAGATGACAATTTCTTTGTTTAAGGTTGCTTGGTAAGTGGTTTAAAGACACCCAAATTCTTAATGGTTGCATTTCCTCCCCCATCTCAATGCCTTTCAAATCCAATTCATTCAAGATTTCAATTTGAACACATGTGATTTCGAGTTTAGAATCTTTATTCAATGATATTAAAGTCTTCTTTTGAGGATATTAAAAACCTTATTAAACCGCATTAAAACCCTCATTTGAAGATTTTGAGATATTATACCCATCATTTAAAAGAGAGCCTACTCATCGTTTAGGAAACCCTTATATATATATATAATTCATAAAAAATTAAGATAAATTCCACAAAACTAATTTAAACTTGGGTTAATGTTTAAGTTCTTTTATTTGAAGGAAAAATAAATTTAAAAATAAAAATTGAAGTTTGATTTGTTTATATTAAAATTAAAATGCTTATTCTGATGGTTTTACATGCATTTATCTTATTGCTTTAGTCAAATTGTAAGGATGATTGTGCTTCAAAACATTATAACAAAAGGCCTAACTTGACCAATTAGGGATGATACCATATTGAAAGAATTAAAATGAGCCCAAGAAGTATGTCATAAGGTCATGCACATTTTCAAAATTTCCATGCATTTTGCAAAATGAAATGTAGATTTGTATTTGAAGAGCTTGAATTGTGAGAATAATACGAATATCACGGATACTTAACAAGTAAGGATCTACATCACAATATAACACTTGACCAAATATGCTCTTGTTATTCATGCTTGTTATACTTATGAGCAATAGAGTTGTCTTTAGTTGTAATGAAGGTCACACCATATCCAAGGCACAATAACATCAATGAACTGAATCACAAGTGTGGTACTTATCAACCTTGTCATAACCAAGTCTAGTTGATGCTCAATATTGCTATGTTTGCTCTCAAGTAAAAACTAGAGCTAGTTATCACCCTCTTTCCTCTAATTGTTGTTGATGAACAAAATGATCTCTTAGTATATCAACTTTTTCCATCTTTTTTTTTCCTAGTGACTATTTTCACATCAAAACTTTCACTTGGTTTCAAAAATGGTATTGTACTAGTAGTGATATTATTGAAACACCTTTGCACCACATGACCGTCTAACTTGTGTAAGAATCAATAGCTACTACACAAGCATTGTAGAAAAGATGAACATGGTAGTGATGAATGCAAGATTTAAAATGTTGTTATCAACCAATGTCCAAGCATTTGATAATCTAATAACAACAAATTTGTGTTTAATAATACACAAGATTCCACATGCAAGAGAGAACATTTAGAAAGGCACTTTGGAAAGACTAAACACAGGTATTATTTTCCATCGCTAAGAAGTATCATGGACACCTTCCCATCCCAAAGCACCATAAATCCTCCTTACCATAAGTACCCTCCCAATTGCAACCATCCTTCTCATGCAGAAATCCTTACACCTCATGAACACAACATTCATTTTATGCAATACCTTTCATGGACAATCAATAGTTTTGTCAAAATATCGAATTATTCAAAACAGGAGTCCAATAGTCCCAATTTGAATAGTTTGAAATGTCGACAATTATGTATACAAAGTGTAGTGTAGCATACTTTATATATCTATAGTAGCATTTCAGTGCTTGAGATAGTTATTAATACTTCCTGAGTTGGGAGTTGTTGGAAAGCTTCTGATGTCTGTTAGGACTTAGGAACCACGAATTGATTGTCACTTGGTTGTTGTTGTTTATGATTTTCATTTGCTAAAATGAACATGCAATTCCACAATGTTTAGTAGTTAGTAGTATTTGTCAGGCGATTTGTAAGTATTAGAGTTGAAAAGTGTTTGGGAGTCATACCACATCAACAGAAATCATTGGGTCACTTGCATCTTTTGCAATAGTAGACCATACAAGGAGCCGCTTTTGCACCAAGTTTGCCTCTTCTCTTTACGTCATTGTTGGAGAATCTGCTGGGCAACAAATAATCAACATGAAATATGTCACAAATAATATCTGCAAAACAAGGCATTGTGGTCACTATCTCATGGAGACAAAAACAAAGGACAATTGATTATCAGATCATGCTAATATGGATCAAATCATCAAAATCCTCCTCATCAAAGAGTTACACAACAAGAACCAAACTGCCGAGGAAAAGCTCAAATGAAATGATGCTGTATCACTTGTAAACCATTGCATACATATCAGACACTGCCACCACACATTGTAAACCATTGAAAACCTTGCATCCTTGGCCGGGAGACTGCGACATGTATCAAAAGCTGCCTTCCTATTCTCACAGAATTGCTAGCCTTTTTTAAGTGTGCAATCAGTTCAAATAAGGCTACAGAATGCCTGTATAATGTCAAATGGTAGATCCAGATGCAATACAATCACTCACATCGACCGTCTTCAACAAACAAGAGCTTCCGTCTGTCAGGTTCTGTTCTCAGGGCTACAGAATGCCTGTACACATATTGATGAGATTGCAGAGAAAACTCCACAAACAAACACATTGAGATCGTAATCTACAGAATGCCTGTACACAATGTAGGAGCTTCTTCACATGGAAGAACTAGCTGCAATAAGATCGCTCAAATCAACCCTCTTCCACAAACAAGAGCTTCGTCAGGTCCTATATCAGGGCTGCAGAATGCCTGTAAACATATCTATCAGATTGTAGAGAAAACTCCACAAACAAACACATTGAGATGGCAAGCTACAGAATGCCTGTACACAATGTAGGAGCTTCTTCACATGGAAGAACTAACTGCAATAAGATCGCTCGCATCAACCCTCTTCCACAAACAAGAGCTTCTGTATGTCAGGTTCTATCTTAGGGCTATAGAATGCCTGTACACATATCTATGAGATTGCAGAGAAAAATGGATTACAGACAGAGAGATTGGATTTTTCTTTTTACTTCTGAGAATCAATGGTTTCTTTCCTGAAGAAGAAGAAGAAGGCTGAGATGTTGTACCACGTGCTGATTTCTTGAGCAGACAAAGATTCCAAGGCCGTCGATTTTGCGGGACGGTTATCGTCGCCCCTCTAATCTTTTACTAGAAGTGCGCTCTCGTACTACTACTACCTACAACAACAAACGAGTCCTTGCAAAAAGGGAAGAAAGGGGGCGAAGCTTTAGGGTTAGGGTTAGAGCTTGATGATTCTCACGGAAAAAGCTCTTGGTTTGGCAATCTCTGTAAGATTTTGGATAGTGATGACGAGTTGGGATAGCTTGCTTGCAATCTTCTCGTGAAATTACTGTACCCAAAAACCCGACAATTCCTTCGCACCCAACTCGTTTTTCCCCGGTAGCAGCATTCTTCTTAAGGTGGATGGATCCTGGTTTTCCTTCCTGACGCCTACCAAGAAAATGATGCAAGCTTCTTTTGTAGCTCCGCGATTCAAGCTGTTTTGAGACAATCGGATGTCTTGAGAGAGTGCAAGTCAGTCGGCAAGTCAGTCGTGAAGCATGGAGTTGAGCTCTGGAATCTCTCTTGTGTCAATTCACAATGGCGTTCGTGGAGGGGTCAGCAGCAGCAGCAGCAATTCCTTACGAAAGATGCAGGATTTCAGAAGCTTGCATCATGGCTTGCAGGGTTTTCACAGCTGCGATGGCGGCGGCATCAAGGATTTGCATCAAGCTCTAAGACTGAGCAGCAGCAGCGGCCATGGCAGGAAACTGGTATTGGAGCTCGCACAGAATGGTGCGATGAAGATGAAGGTCATCACCAACAACAGCAGCAGCAGCAGTAGTGAGCCTGCCGCATCATCATCATCACCATCATCGTCATCAGCAGCAGGGTTCTCCTCCTCAACTTCTGCGTCAGGAGGAGCTGCAGCAACCTCAACAACATCTGCAACAAACAGGAGCAAGAATGGAGGGTTTGTGGCACGAGTGTTGGAGGTGCCTGGACGCGTGTGGCAGCAGGTGCTGCAACCTCTAAGCGATTTCGGGTTCGGGAAGCGCAGCGTGTGGGAAGGCGGAGTGGGTCTGTTCGTGATGGCGGGGGGAATTCTCCTGGCGATCACGCTGGTATGGGTGAAGGGGAAGCAAATTCGAGCGAGGACGAGGAAGTACGAAGCAGTTCTGGAGTTCGCATTAGCACAAGGGATCACAGTGGGCACCCCAGTGCGCATCCGGGGAGTGGACGTAGGCAGCGTGGTGGGGGTGAGACCGAGCTTGGAACGCATCGATGTGGTAGTAGAGCTCTTGGACTCTGGCATCGTGATTCCTCGCAATGCACTTGTGGAAGTGAATCAATCGGGACTCATCAGCGAGACTCTAATCGATGTCACTCCGCGCTTGCCGTTGCCCAAACCCACTTTGGGACCACTGGACCCTGGCTGCTCTGAAGAGGGTTTGATCGTCTGCGACAGAGAGAGGATCAAAGGAGAGCAGGGAGTGAGCTTGGATGAGCTTGTTGGGATTTGCACCAAGATTGCACGTCAGGTTGACGGCATTGGAGTTGCCAAAATGGCAGGCATGGCTGAGCGCCTTGGAAATGCTGTTGAAGAGGCCAAACCCCTGCTTGCCAAGGTAACCCTTACTACTCTTGTCTGAATGTGTCTGAATTGCTTGCTAGCCATTTCATGCTGTGGATGTTCAGTCTATCCCTGTTTCTCATCCAGACACTGAAAGGAAGGCCATCACTAGCATGGAGAGTGTCACGTGGTTTTGAGCTTTCTGGTAAGCTTGATACACTGGTTCAATGCACTTGTTTTTCTCTCTCTCTCTCACTCTCAGCAAATCATGGGCCACTTGGTCTTCTGCATGATGGTTCTTCAAGGCTTGCAGTATGCACTTCAATTTTGAGAAGATAAACACCCACCCATGTGTAGATGTCTTTTCTCTTGCCACTTGGTTGCATTTCAGAATGCAGCTTTCTTTTGCACACAAGTACTGAGTGATGCAGCTCTGTCTTCTGAAGAAGGTTTCCGCACCAGTTTTTTACCTGTATCTTCATTTGCTTTTGAAGGAATGATCTCTGATTGTGTCCCTTTCACTTACTCTCCATAAGCTCGGATTATCATCTTTGTAATGCCAAGAATAGGAAGTTGTGCTAAAAAATGCAGGCAAGATTGTGACCATCTTGTGTGGCTTTTGCAGTTGGAATTTTGTAACTTGTTGCAGACTGCTGGAAGAGAAACTGTACACAAGAGAATGCTCTGAGGAGGAATGGTTGCTATATATTGGATTGCCCTAAACCATGTGTTTGTTCTACTGGGGTTGTGGCAGGTTCAAGGGATGGCAGAGGATATTGGACCCTTGCTGAAGGAGGTGAGAGAAGGTGGGCTTCTTAAAGAACTGGAGCAATTGACAAAGGTTGCAACTGAATCAGGCCGTGATTTGGGGTAAGCATCAATTGTGTTTTCATGATTCCTGCACATGAAAACAACAAACAACCTTGTTCCAAAACTGGACATGTTTGCAGGAGGAAGTCACTGAGTAGTCTGGTGCAAGTGGTGATGTGTGTTGAATTTTCTGAATCCTAGATATTGGATTCCAGATGCTACCTGTTGTCTTGGGGAATTTGGGTGCTGATTTTATTCATTGCATAGTCTCCCAAGAAGTTCTTGCTAAGACGCTGAGGATTTTTTTCTTTCCTTTTCAGATTATTGAGTAAGTCAGTGTTGACATCTGAGAACAAAGATCTCCTGCGTGATTCAGTATCCACATTAAGCAAAACTTTGAAGCATGTTGAGGTGAGCCTTAAGTTTTCAAATTGTCATTTGTAAATTGTCTGGTTCAAATTTGTTTTGCACAGCATTTTTTCCTCACATCACTATGCATGAATGACTCCAGGAAATTGTGGGTTGTTTCTAAAGAAGAGTTTATTCACCTTTACAGTTTAAGATCATTTGCTAAGGATATTTCCTCTTCTGGAACTCTTGCAGAGTATCAGTGCAGATGTTAGTGGAGTGACAGGAGACTCAAGAACAAGGCACAATCTTAGGCAGCTCATTGAATCACTAAGCCGGCTGGTTACAGACTAGTTCTGATGTATCCTTTATCAAACTTCAGTTTTTTATACCCAGATGTCAGTGTCTAATCTTGTTGGTAGCTGGTATTTAGCTGAAGGCTACTTTGCAACGATGATTGTGCCTGACTGGCTTGCGAAAAATCACAGTTTAACTTGGCATGTCTCCCTATGCTTTTCTGACCTCCCTGCAAGCCATCACTTCTTTCTTCACCACCGTGCATGTTGAGTTTGTTTCACAGGTTGGAACTTTGATTGACATCATGATTTGAAGCAATCACTGAGATGGTAAAATATCTGTCTTTGTGTGAAGATCTCTACTGCATGTTTCGAATGTTTGTGGTGCATTTCATCAGACAGCAATGAGCTCAGAAGAGCAGTTAGTGGATTTCTTGTCACTTAGTACATACAGCTATTTTGATTTCCTGAATGCAAGCATCAATGATCCAGTGGTGCTCTTGCAAAATAGCCTAATGTGCAGCAATTGGAAAGTTGTATGCTTCTAGTAGAATCTTTTTGTGCACAACATAATTCCGGATTTGTGTATGGCTAGGCAGTTTGAGTATTGTTTGGAAACAGAAGGCTACTACTGCTGGCATATAGAAAAAACCTGTTGAAATTAAAAATGGCTTTCAAACAGAATTCATGGAAGTCTTGCAAGCCTATGTATCATGAACTTCTCAATCATGGATTGTTGTGATGACTGGAGGAATACTAGGTAACATGATGTCAAGTTTCACAATTGAAGACCATACTTGCCTTAAAAATAAGGCTTTTGCCATCTGATCTTTTTATGTACATTAGTCCCAGTGACATGGGAGCCTAGAGATTCTCAGAAAGCTCACTAGGATTCTGACACATCAGGTGGTGAGGCATTCCACAATTTTTGGAGCATTGAAATGGAGGCACACACGATTTGTTATGTTTTTCTCATCCAGACATTTGATCATTATTGGTAATTGTATTGTATTGTATCTGACCTACATTGGCAAGAGATAGAGGGAGTGTCCCCTCCACCGCAAGCCTTTACTGGATAATCAATCCATCAATGCCTACCACCCAACCAAGAGTGCTCAAGTTCGTCCTACAACCTCATGATTGAACCTTGGCCAACTTGAGAGCAAGTGGGTAGACCACCTTTCTCCGCATGCCTGTATCTTCCACAACTCGCCTACTGGCCTGCATCATTAGTGCTGCAGCTCAAATGCTATCCAAGTACAGGAAAAGCAATCCATGTGTTTACCTCATTCATTAGAGGTAAGCACAAGAATTATCTACGCAGGAGGGAGAACAGAAGAAGATGATGCTTTGCTAGAAGAGACTTTGTGCAAGACTACAAATGACCATAAGAGCAAGAAATGGAGAACAATGAACTATTGGGAGGAGAAACCCTGGTTACTAGTTACCTCAGAAGGGCTGATGCCAGCAGCTATGAGACTTCCAAGTTGAGCCTCAATTTCCTCCTCACTCAGGATCTGCTTACTGGCACTCTGTGGAATTCCCTCAATTACCAATGTAATCTCCCCACGAGGGCTTTGATCTTCAAACTGCTTGTGTATTTGCTCCAATGTACCTCGGCAAAACTGAAAACCATTTTCACAAGTCATCTGAATATCTATATACCATACAAAGCAGAATGTTTCTTCTTTGCAGAAGACTGCAGTCTGAAGGAAAACAACAGGTGATGTACTATCTACTTTGTAAAATTTGGTCATCTCATAGAACAACATAATGGACTGTGGTGTTCTGGGAGATGACCAAATGGACACTGCAGTCATATGACAGGTTGCTGTGTGAAGTAGACTAGTGTGAAATACAATCTACCTCTTCATGAAGTTTGGTCATCTCCCTTGCTACCACACAGTGCCTTCACAAGAACCACAATCAGCATGTCAAACTTTGTCAAGCAGCCAATCACACAACTGGCAATCAATGGCTGCTCAAGCACATAAGGCACACACTTGGGTTACTTGTAGGTGCCTGCTAATTTATTTTTCTGACTATCTGACCAGCTTGGTGGGTTCTCTCAATCTGCAAAACAAGCACCTTTTGTCTCCCCCAGTACATCCATCATCCAAACTGGAACCGACATATCACTGCCAATGTTGCAAGGAGGAACTGAGAGATGTCAACGCACCTTGTTGCTCCAAAGGCAGCGATGCAGTCATCTAATACTCTGCACAGTTTGTGAGGGGGAACATAGAAGACCTGTGTGGCTGTCTGTTTTGCTGCAGCTGCCAATCTCTGCTGCCTTGTACCTGTGTGTGTTGGTAGGAAGCCAGCTGCAATTGAAACTTTACCTTTATTATCTTCAACTACTATGTGGACATGCAAACCCTAAAGGCTAACAACACAAAATACACATCTGTATCTGTTACTCATGCACCCAAAAATAGTTTTATGCTCAAGAGTTTTATTAGTTGATGGTCTCACCAAAAGAAAACTCATCTGTTGGTAGACCTGATGAAACCAAGGCAGTAATTACGGCTGATGCACCTGGAATTGGATGAACTTGCACTCCAGTATCTACACATACTCGGACCTGGAAAAGCACCAAAGTAAGCTGACCAGTGGCATTTACCCACTAGGGTCCAAGAAAAGATATCTAATTATCTCACAGTGCATTCCTCAATCCAATGTCACACTTCAGGCAATGATGCATTATAGCTTCCAATGTCAGAATCTTGATGATGCCTAAACTGCACCAGCTTAGTATTCTTCATTACCCATCATTCCTCTGATATAGCACCCCATCCAAAAAGCCAGCAAGTAATAAGCAGAAGATCAGGTTGCCACTAAACTTACAAGTTCAGATCCAGGATCACTGATTCCAGGCATTCCAGCATCACTGATCAGCGCTATGATTTGGCCAGCCTTCAGGCGCTGCATTATAGCATCCTGTCTTGCATACTCATTGAACTTGTGGTAGCTCATCTGCGATTATTCCCTCTGGCCCCATGAGAGGCAGATCCTGGCAGCTGCGCCTATCCCCAACATTGCCAGCCATGAAGATGGAAGTGGCACCAAGGAAACACAAGAGGAAAGTATTCTGGCATATTCCACATGTCATGGGTATCATGTGAAGAATTCCAGGCATGGTTGGAAACTAAACAAAGATTTTTACCCTGAAACACAGTGACTATCTACTCACAAAATACATATTGTCTCAACTGTATCACAGTGAATGCATTCCAATGGTTGAAGTTCATACTAACCATGGGAGTGTCTATGTTATAGTACCGTAGGAGTTTTGCTGAGTGCCTTGTGTCCTCAGCTAAGATCACCTCTGCCTCCTTTAAAATCCGAAGAGCTCTGGAACGAATGTCACACTCCAAGTGGGAAATATCTTCATTAGTACTGAGAAATTCTCAATACTGTCAACACTTATGATTGAAGTCAACCTGAAAAGAATTGAGAAATGACCCAATAATAAAAGGCTATGGATAGCTCACATCTGAAACATAACAGCAACCAATCAGCAAGCGTGAACACAGACAAGAGGAACACAAACCTAATGAAAATAGAAAACAAGACCCAACACACAAAACTGGTTTGAACAACAGTGACAGAAATCCCAAGCAGGAAACTTTAGTAAACCCTGCTGTGCCTTTTTCTCTCTCCCTCTAGGCAGCTAAAAAGTGGGACTAAAAACAGGGTATTTTCCACTTTCACTAGTTTGGAGAGAGTTCTCTATGAATTCATTCAAGGGCTGTCAAAAAAGCAGTTTGGCCTTCACGGTTGCATGAGTAGTATTTTCCTACCAGCAGTAAAAACCCTAATATTTCAATAGGAAGCTTACAACAAGCAAGAAGTCCACACCACATCTTTTAACAACACATTGCCATCAATGAAGCTACTGTACGTTAGTGTATTTCCACCATATCTCATGACCATTGTTAAGCTAAAGTGGCATTTGACTTTAGGCTTCAGGTCAACCTGTTTTTCTGATTTGTACTGGAACAAAGTAGAGAACCCAGACAAAGGTTTTTGCAAAACAAAGATGGAAGAGATGGAAATTGACCTTATAGTAATGTCTTCAAGGTTACCAATGGGTGTTGCAACCAGATATAGACCTCCTTGCAATTCTCCCTGCAAAATAAAAGGAAGTGGCATCAAAACTAACTCCACAACAGTTTGATCAACAACACAAGAAGAGCATCAATTCCAATCACATTTTCTAGTGAATCTTGACTACAGAAAGTTTGTACATGGACTCTCAGGGTAAGACCATTTTGTGTAATCCATCCTGCATCTCTGACTTGAATCAAGAACACACACATACATCATGATGTGTAAAAAGGTGTTCCCAACACAGATGTCTAAATTCTTTTTGCAGTTTGCAAGCCACCCATTGTCCACCGAACAACAATACAACAGAATCACCTCCATCTTCCCCAAACCCTAATTCCCAAACTCCAAAGAAATGACATCTCCCTGAAAAACCTAGACTGATTTGAACTGATCTTAGAACCCTAATCCATGCACAGAAGCCTTTTGGGGTCTGTCAGAAGAGCAAGCAAGAAAGGAATTGCGGTGAGAACCATAGACACTTGCCTTCACTTTGGCACTGCTGCGACTCTCAACTTGATATTCCTCCTCAGCATCGTCGTCGTCGTCACTTTGTACACAAACTGCTGGATCATTTGCCTGAACACAATCTCCCAAAATTGGCAAATCCGTTTCTTCATAAGGTCCATGGGCAGAGACGGCAGCAGCAGCAGCACCACCACCACCACCACCACCACCATCACCACAGATGCCACTAAACTGCCAACACCTATTTGCAGCTCTGCTTCTAAACCTCCTACCAAAAGTTCCTATACCTACATCCAAACTAGTTGTAGAAGAAGGCAACAGAAACAGAGAACATGGAAAGGATTTGGGTTGGAAGCCTTGCATTCTAAAGGGAACGAGATCCATGTGGTTGTTATTCTTGAGTCTGGAAACAACAGTTGGTGCCACGGTTTTGCTGAAATAAAAGTTGATTAGATGCAAAGTGGTGGGTGCCAACATGATGTAATGGGAAAAAGAAGAAGAAGAAGAAGAAGAAGAAGAAGAAGAAGAAGAAGCAGCAGCAGCAGCAGCAGCAGCAGCAGGAGGTATGTGCAAAGGCATGGAAAATAACGAAGTAGTCATCTTGAGCAACAACATACTGCTGGAAAATCCAAAACTACAATCAAGCGCAGCAACAATCAGGGTTTCTCTACTTCCATGAAAAACATGTCAAATTCATCGACCTCCATAGGGTTCCTGCTTCCTGCCTCCACAATCATCATCCATTCAGAACAGGCGGGAAGAGTGGCAAGCAACGAGAATTCAAAACCCTGTTTCTCTCCATTGCTTCCAGACGGACAGACGGACGGACAGACGAGCGTTCTCTCCATTGCTGAGGTGCAAATCAGACATTGGAGATCATGGGTCAGGCTGTATTGTCCAGAGAGGAGCTTAGCAAGGAGCTAGCGGAGCTGGAGAAGCAGCTCGAGGCCTGTTGCACCCTGTGTGCGGATTCCATCCAAACCGTAGTATCTTCTGCTTGCTCTCTCCGTGTCGAGGGTCGAGGTAACAACTCTCTCTGCTTTTGGGGCCAATGCAGCAGGAAGGAATGAAGGGATGTGTGTATGTCTTGGTGGTGGTGCTTCATGTGTTAGGCTCACATCAGCTGGGCCGATGGGTTGATCTCTCATTTGCAGAGAGGATAGAGAAGGTAATGGAGCGTCTGCAAAGCCTTGAGACAGAGGACTCTTATGTGCAAACAGGTCTGACAACATCAACAACAAGATCACCCATGTCTATCTGTTTTCCTATGTTGCTGGTTTGCTTCCTGTGGAGCTTTGTTTGTTTGCTTGCAAGGTGCTGTTGCAAAAGGGTTTAGGGTTTCTTTTCCCACCAGGATGGCACAAAGCTTAGTGATTTGCTGCTGGAACGAAATGGTTTATGATGTCTAGGACATTGGAATACATGTTCAGATCTTCATTTGCATGGCTCTGATGGCTATTGTTGTATCTGTTTGCTGGTGGGAGATAGTTCGGGAGAATCAAGAAGAAGAACTCCACAAGTTCAAACAGCAAATGTCCGAGACCCAGGCCAGCTTGGATTACCTGCACAAGCATAATTCTCTGCTTTTGCAAAAGAAGGAAAATCGGGAGAAGCTCATTTCCACCCTCATGGCAGGTGTGAATTTCTCCTGTTGCAAAATTACAGTTGATTCCAGGGTGGCGTCCATCAACCATAACATGGTCTCTTAGTCACCCACACCTCTTCTTTGTGTCTTTTTCCTTCGGAAAGAGTCTTGTGCTCTCTCAGGTGATGACTACCTCTCCATGGGATTTGAAAAATCTTTCTTGAAATTATTGTCTCAGCTCCATCCTGTCCTCCAGCCTCCCCCTTCCCTCCTGCACCAATCCCACCTGCAAATCAAGGGGTATTCTACTGAGGATGCTGTGTGTGTTCTCTGCAGATGTTACAAGTAAGATGAGTAGCAAGAAGCAAAAAGTGGCAGCCCTGCATGAGGCCACTACATGGTACAAACAACTCCTAAGTATGCATTGCGAGTACTCAGATGGTAAGCACATGGTTTTTCTTCGGTTCAGACCAGAACTGTGAGTTATAGGTTTTAGGGTTTACTGGGAGGAATTTCCTACTTACAAACACCATGACAGTCATGCCATCATAGAATGCTTCTTGGCTACATGTATGTCAATGTGTGATTGTGTGCTCTCTTGTGGTCTCATGCTCATGCCTTCTATGTCTCTAAGAGCACTGGATCTTTTTTGAATCTGGCAAGTCCATTCCCACTAAAGAGTTTGCTACTGATTTCTTTCCCCTTCTTTGAACCAGCTGTTAAGTTCATCTTCACGAATGTAGAGCCACAAGATCCTGATCGGGTATTCAGCTTCTCAGTTCGCCATGACAAAGCAACCAATCTGTGGGCAAGTAAGCAAACAAATGTGGAGCCTTCAATGAGAGCATGGGCAATATTGTCTCCTAAATCCTAAACCCTGCTGCAAAGGCAGGGAAGAGCTGGCAGTTTTATTAGCATCTTAGAGCATCTCCATGAACGCTCAGTATGTGACCCTGCAAAGCTATTTCTCATATCTGAGTGTTAGTTACTAACTTTTTTCCAACCCCACCCATAAAACTGAAACTGGGACTGCAAGTGGGTGAGAGACTACTAATAGTAACCCACTTGGACCAATCAAACTATCTAGCAATTTAGAAAGAGGGAGCAATCAATAAATACAATTTGGCTTTGTTTATTAGACTGTTCCAGGGTTCCTCCAGGGCTCTGAAAGCTGTGGTTTTTTTCAGGGTCACATGCTGAGTGTTGATGGATGTGCTCTTAGAGGTCTTGACTGCTCATACATCTTATAGCAAGACGTCAATGGAGTGAGATGATCAGCTGTCCTGCAAATGCATTTCTATTTGTGTGTAGTGTTAAGGAGCTCTTCAGTCAACCCAATGTGGCTCTGGGCATGGTTGACTAATTGAAGTGAAATGTTGTGGCTGCTGTGCAACAGTTGTCGAATGTAATCCCAGAGTAGAGGCAAGTGCCAACCTTGTTGAAGCATTGAACCAGAGCAATGAATTCTCTTGGTTCGTGAGGTCTATGCACCGGGAGTTTGAAGGTATGGCAATGAGGTCTTTATATCAAGTGAGCTAGCTACCTCAAGTATCAAGCCCCCAGTCTACAGGACATAGCTAACCTACTCAGAGCAAATGATTGCCATGCCAGCAAGCTTTCTCAAAATCAACTATGAATTCACAGAGGGACAATTGTGGGTGTGTATAAGGATAATGGTAAGGCCACTTCTGTGCACTAGCCATCTATTGCACTAGTAAGGATGCCTCTGGTCCCCCAGTGGCTCACTGAGTTCATTGATAGGTATGCAATATGCTCCACAGAAATACTGTCACTAGTGTTTGCAATTTCTAGCCTCACTGGGTGAGAGTGAACCTGGCGGAAATGCCCCTTCTTGAATATGTAGAGCTGTGATGTGGCTGTAGGTACTGCTTGGGGTAAACTATGTAATGAAAATTGCTACTGGTGGGTGAATTCTGCAAATGGAATGGGCAAATTAAAAACTATTTAAAGTTGTATTGTAGTGTGATATGGAAAATTTGTGCATGTCTGCTTGTTTCCTTGCAATTGGGGAGGTTTGTGAAGCTGTGCAGTGTGTAGTAATGGAGTTTCTCAGTGAAGACTCTGACATTTTGTTGATGCCTGGATTGATGAAACAAAACAAGGTTAGCAAAATTTAAGCTACCCAATATGGGGGATGAAACTGAGACATGAGGTTGTTGTGTCCATGTGTCCTCTTGCTCTTCTTGATCAACCTTCAAACAGATGCTTGCAAATGATATACAAATCAGTGATACCCACATATTCAATATGTGCCAATTTGATCACATCTTACTCTTGTAAGCTTTGAAATACTCAAAAATGTTTGCATGTTTACCTGGAAGGGAAGAGCAAGTTATGTGGGTGCATCTCTTCATGATTGTAGGCCATTCATTCCTCTTCAGAGACTCAGGACATTTTGGCATTTGTGAAAGTTGTCTTGAATCAATATGGATGTTCTCCCACCTCTTTTGCTTTAGCTCAATCACAAGCTTGTTCTTGGGTTGTGAATGTGAAGTAAATTTGTCTTTGATTCATTTAGTCTTCATTGAAATATCCAGAACCTAATTTAGGGTTTTCTCTCAAGTTTTCTCTTCAAGTTGAATAATGTTTGAGAAATTCAAGAGTGGGGATCTTTGCTCTGTCATGCCTACAGTTTTGGATATAACTCACATTTTACTGTTATAATGTGTTATGTTTGCTTATTATGTTTGACATCAAAGCCCTGAACTGCTGACAATCTCTCAAGTTTTTCATGGATGTGTTTGTTTACTTTTGTGCTCTCTTGGAAGGAAGGAAGTCTCTTGAAAGCTGCGAGATACTTGTGAGTGGTAGTCCAACGACACTGGCAGTGGTGAAACGAGCAAACCAAGGTACGGGACTGGAGATTGTACACCAATTGGCTGAAGAGAGTAACAGCATTGTGCTTACAGCTTGCAATACAATGTGTGATATAGAGGCCACTAGATCTTTGAAAAAGCAACATAGAGGTCTAAATAGGGGGTGTGGGTGGACTTGCTTTTTTTACACAGTAGGTAACAATTGATGCCGCAACCTATTTGGATGAAAGATTTCATGTAACCCCAATTTGTAAGACAATGGCATCAAAACTTGATCAAAAGTGTTGAAGTCTAGTGTGTTGGTAGTTCATTACTAGTGTTAGTCTTTGATGGAGGAAGTGAGTGTTGCAAAATACTGACATATTACTTGCTTTGTGTTTCATGTGAACTTCAACAACATTTTTTTGGGTCCTCTTGCATGTATTTATGGAGTTTCTCTCCATTTTTCCTTCACCTTTATTCTATTTGTGTCATTCTTCCTTTATGTCATGTTCTTTTTTTGTTGTGGGGCAAGAAATTGGTGACAAAGTCATGATTTTAAATCATTGTTGAAATTCAATAAGCTTTTTGCTCATGAACATTAACTTGTTATAACTTGGGTTTTGTTGTCGGGTGTGTTAGTTAACTTCTCAGGTAGGTTCTAGTTTGTCAAGGATAAATTGGGTTATTTTAATTGTTTGGGTTTTTATTTTGAACTAATTCAAATGTGAATGAGGTTCAAAATCTTTTTGTGGATAGGATATAATACTAATTTGTGTGATCTCAAATCACTTTGAACATGGTGTATTGTTTAGTGTATTTTCTTGTTATGTAATAGTCGTAAGTAATAGTTGTAAGAGTCAACATAGGAGTGCACAACATTGCCATCAAGGTACAAAATTCCATATCTTTCCTTCTAAGCCCCATTTCATGATATTATTGGCATGTCTACTTTTCTTACTACCAAATTGTGCACCCAATTGTTTGAGTCTAGTGTCAAAAAGAATAAAAAATCATTCTTGGTCTAAATTTGTGGCCTTATATTGTTGTGTGCACAATTGAGCAATTTTCAAAACTAATTGTGCTCATTGGGACATTTGGATGTGGTAGGACTTTCACCCACGGAAGCATTGGAGGAAATTGTTTCATATCAAAATGTAAGCATACAATGTCATCAAAGCCCATTAGGCTATTACTTGTAAGATGGTGTTAACTAGGGAAAGAGGACACAATTTTTTTTAAAAAAAATCCACTTATGTTGTAACTAGTGGTTAATTTTTTATTTTTTAAATGGTAAGTTAATTCATGCTGAATTTTTTTGATATATTTTTATAATAATGTCTCAAATATATTATGGGAACATTTGCGTAATTAATGAATCTAATAAAAGAACTGTAAAAAAATGTTAATCAATGTGTTTTCATTGTTTACTTTTTTTAAATATATATTTTTGAATATTTTTAAATCAATCTATGTACATTCATTTGGTTACATAATAATATAATGCAACACTTTTTTGGGTCATAAGAATTGTATGTCGACTTGTAAATTATAATTTTTAAAAATATTTTTTTGATTAACCAATTTGATGATGCCATTTCATTTTGATTGCTTAACCCATTGTTTTAAAGTAATGGACAAAGTGGGTGGGTGTGGGTCATTTTAACATGTTTTCATTTAAGAGATTTCTTTCATTTAACTAAAATTTTAAATTCAAAGTCATTAAAAACTATGTAGTATGAATGAAGTTTTCATGTGAAGAGTTTGCAACTCAATGTTGGCATTGATAATTCAAGTTTGTTAATTTTTCTAGGCTACTATATTAGGTTTTGCCAGTTCATGAATGGTTTATGAAAGGCATGTTTTGAATAAGCCTTTCCCATCAAAAAATAATAGTTTAAATATATTTTCAAGAATTTTCTATTGCTTGTGCTTTGCAAAAACCAATTGTCATTGCACTTTTTAACCTAATAAGCCAATTTGAGTACATAATGGAAAATGTTTACAAATATACTAAGGTTTGTTCCATTGTTTCCTCCTAATTTTGAACTTAATTTTTTTTTGGGGGTGCGGTGATGGGGGGAAACCTTGTTTATTTCTAACAAAATTTCATAGCTTTTAGCAAAATCAAAAAAATTGAAAGAAAAAGAAAATTGATCAAAAACATGTTTTTTTCTTTAAGGTTTTGTGTTTATGAAACTATTAAATTTCATCATGATAAAAAAACATTGACAATTGTGAGACTTGATGGAATGGTTGCAACATATACTAAATGAAATATAAGTGGTTTAAGCAAAAAATAATTGTTCATTTGTTTTTGCATTTGAAATATTCTTTGGATTAGTTTTTGGTACATAAACATAAAAAATTTAAATTTAATAACATATTTTATCTTATGTGTTCTCCAAACTCATCATAATTGACAAGATTTATCTTTATTGTAAGAGAATTGGAAACATTCTTTTATAAGGTTGATCCTTAATAGCTAGGGTAGTCCAACTTCAACATTTGTAACCATTATAAGTTTGTATAATTAATAATAAATCGTTTACCATTCTTAGATTTCAGATTCCTTTGATAAAAAAAAATTTCATAAATTTTTTTTGTTAAATCCATTGAAAAGATTTTCCATTTGTTATTTAATTCAACCTTGAGGAATATTTATCTTTCACAAGTGCTATTTAATTTAACCTTGGGGATATTTTTGTGGGTCAAACCATAACAATAAAAACCATTTGAAGTGAAACCAATTTTTTTTTCCCTTGTTTATAAGGTTCATAAATTAAAATAATGTTGAAATTATGTGTTGAATTTGTATGCCCACCTTTTTAATATATCAATTTAACATCAATATAAGTTTGAAAGTAATATAATAATTATAAAATATCTTTCAACATGTTTTAATCAATTTTTTCTGTGCTTTAAAAACAAAATGAAACAATGTAAAAAGTTATGTAAGCAATGTTTATGCATTATTTAAACACATTATTTTTACATTGTTCACAACATGATTTAACAGGCATTGGGGCTCCTTTTAGCTTGGACCTTTGTTTATTTTGCTTATCATTTATAAGAAGACACATCAACATGTTATTATTAACCATAATAAACTTTAAAAATAGATTCCACCTATAACATATTTTGTGCTAAAAGTTTGTGAAAAACTTAATGATTATAATTTTTTTCAATATTAACCAATCATACCAATTTAGTTAAAATGTTCATTAAGTCCAAATTGGGTAATAGGTCTCATTTCATAACTACCAAAGTGGGCTATAATTTACTAACTTAAATCATTATGAGACCTTAAAAATGAAATAATTCCATTGCATTTTACTGATTTCATTTAGTGAAAGTTATTTCATCATAATATCACTATGTAGACATCATGTTTCATACTAGTTAACATAATTCACTATTACAATTTATTATAACAAATAGGTTTATTAATATGTTTTTTAAAAATATTTTATTTATGTTAATTTATGATATACCTTATATTATTTTAAGTTACTTTAGTTATTTTAACTTATATTTTATGATATATATGTTATTATAAATGATTTTACCTAAAATTATTATATGTTATTTTACCTTAAAATATTTTAACTAGTTTATAGCTTTTTAATTATTTTAAATTAAATTATTCAACTAACTTTAGACTATACTTTAGATTATTTTATTTAAAATTAATATATGTTATTTCAAGTTATATTTTAAATTATTCAAGGTCATTTTACTTTATGTTATTATAAATTATTTTATCCTAAGCATAATAACTTAAAATAATCTAAAACAAAATATAATGACCTAAGGTAAAAATAATTTAAAATAAAAAATAATAACCTATGAAAAATAATTTTCAATACCATACAATATAAGAACTACCAATAACATATTATATTATAACATAGAATATCAAATAATAATTTATAATCAATAATCATCAATAGTTGTAATATAACATATAATAACCAACAATAACTTATAATATAATAACCATTCATAAAATAGCCACCAACGATCATTAATAGAATAATCACAAATAGCCATTAATAAAATAACCATTAATAGAATAGTCACCAATAACCATTAATAGAATAACCACTAAAAAACCATTAATAAAATAACCACTAAAAAACCATTAATAGAATAACCACTAAAAAAACATTAATAGAATAACCATTAAAAAATCATTAATAGAATAGCCACCAATAACCATTAATAGGTTAATCATAAATAACCATTGATAGATTAATCATGAATAGCCATTAATAAAATAGCCACCAATAACCACAAATAGATTAATCATGAATAGCCATTAATAGAATAGCCACTAATAGCCATTAATAAAATAACCAATAATAGCCATAAATAGATTAGTCATGAATAGCCATTAATAGAATAACCACCAATAGCCACCAATAGATTAGTTATGAATAGCCATTAATAGAATAGTCACCAATAACCATTAATAGATTAGTCATGAAAAGCCATTAATAAAATAATCATCAATAGCCATTAATAGATTAGTCATGATTAACCATTAATATAATAGCCACCAATAGCCACCAATAGCCATTAATAAATTAGTCATGAATAACCATTAATATAATAGCCACTAATAACCAATAATAGAATAGCCATTAGTAACCAATAATAAAATAGTTAACAATAGCCATTAATATAATAGCTACCAATAGCCATTAATAGAATAACTACCAATAGCCATTAATAGAATAGCCACCAATAGCCACTAATAGAATAACCACTAATAACTATTAATAAAATTACCATTAAAAACCATTGATAATTATAAATAGAATATGTATTAATATCAATTAATAACCACCAATAACATTAATAAAAGAACAACCAATAGCCATATATTATAATTGTTTAAAATTGCCAAAAATAATTTAAAGTGAAATAATTTATAATTAAGAAAAACTTAAAGTGAAATAATTTTCAATAGTAAAAACTAACTTATAATAGCTATAAGTAGTCCAAATTGAAATAATTTATAATAGCAAAAAATAACATAGAATAGAAAAAAAAACTTACAATAGTTGAAAATAGCCTAAGGTGAAATAAATTAAAATAACCAAAAGTAATTTATAATAACTACAAATAGTCTAAATTGAAATAATCTACAATAGTCAAAAATAACATAGAATAACCCAAAAAACTTATAATAGCTAAACATAACCTAAATTGAAATAAGTTAAAATAGTTTAAAATAACTTATAATAACAAAAAGTAGCCTGAGGTGAAATAGTCAAAAATAACCAAAAGTAATTGAGAATAGCCCTAAATAGCCGTAAATAATGTAGGGTGAAATAATTTAGATTAATGAAAAATAGTCATATAATAATTGAAAATAGCTTAACATAGGTAGTATTATTATATTAACAAAAAAAATCATTTATTAAAAGAATGGTCATTGAAATATTATTGAATAATGATATTCAACTTTTTTTTTGTTCAAATGATTTTAAACTTTCAAAAGGAAATAAATGTAATTATGTACATTATTAAATTTAAAAAAAAATTAAACTCGAATCATTTCATTTGAACAAAATCTCAATAAGATATGAATTTTCAAAGTTTATGTTTTTATAATGTTTAAAATGAAGTATTTGATAAATAAAATGTAATGTAACATATTATCACAACAAGTGTGGTGGCTTGATGGTAAGGGTGTTTGCCCCCAATCCAAAGGTCAAGGGTTCAAACCTCATGGGTGGTATTGTGTGTGATCAACAATGGGTATGTTGACCGAATATTTTCCTATCAAATTCTTAGGTTAGGTGCATAGATTGATTACATGGCCTACTTACCTAAGCTAGGTTTTTAACCTAACGTAGCTAGTGACACGTGTTAATAAATAATAAGCTTTAAAAATCATGAAATTATCAATAATATTGTATATTAAATAATTAAAATTTAATTCATTTCCATATTGGTTAGTTAATTAACTAACAAGTGAATGGTTTGGTAAATTTATATTTCACTTGAAAATAACCTTGTTTCATTAGGTACTAGAGAAACAAGTCATTGTCCGTAGCAACT
>Ga0209611_10002808_pt1 | contig 30497 bp, 25 predicted proteins | sample S1TSphgellanicum_3_FD_187693 | JGI IMG/M metagenome (GOLD analysis project Ga0209611, IMG submission 187693) | Host-associated microbial communities from peat moss isolated from Minnesota, USA - S1T2_Fc - Sphagnum magellanicum MG (SPAdes) (version 2) | ecosystem: Host-associated > Plants > Peat... | reverse complement strand
TAAACCTAATAGCGCACAGTCACTTAAGAACGTTCATAACCTTACAACCATACAATAACCCTAAAAGATATGACGGGCATGCCCGTAACCGGCCATCATGCATGAGGCTGTGCATACGGGCATGACAATTTTCTATCTCAAGTTAAATAGGGGCACCATGTAATTTGTGACCGAAAATGGATAGGTTTGGTTGCAATTTGTACAAGGGGTGACTTGTTCAACTTGTGACCAAACTTGTCCATTTTTGGTTGTAAGCTAAATAGGGGTGTTGTGTAGCATGTGACCGAAAATGGATAGGTTTTGTTGTAATTTGGACAAAGGGTGACCTATCTAGACAAATACAATCCGTCAATATATTCCACGTGACAAATGATCCCAACATGTGTTAGTTAGGATGTTATTATATATGTGTTCATTAATTATAAGTAAATAATAACAATAAAAACAGGTCCAATTTTTAAACTATAATAACATCAACTTATGCATTTGGACTAACAACAATGTGATGATAAGGCAAAAATGAAACATCACATTGGTTTTGACAACATTGTTTGTCGTGTTCACTATTTGATGTGCCTATCACATACCTTGGAGAAGAAAATACAAGATACATATCTTAATGAATGACTAATCATTCACACTGAAAACGGGTCATTGTCAAACAATGTTGTGCAAGATTTCAAATTGCCAACTGCCAAACATTAATCAAGTTCAAAAGGAAACAAATCACACAAAAAAAAAGAGCTTATGTCATAGGCGTTCACAAACCACTCAACAACCAATGTGTTTATTTTACATTCACATCATCCTATAAAAACTTAATGGACCCCACCAACATCACAACCAAGATCACCTCTCTAGCACAAGTAATGTCACAACGCATTTCATGGTCATGCCAATGATGACAATATTAAGTTGTGCGAATACACTATAGTTGCAAAAGGGGTATAACAAACCTAATTACCTTTTACAAAGACAAACATAATAAAAGACCAAATCAATAAAGCCTAGAACAAGCTGGCAAGATGGATTGAAACATAGAAAAATAGTTAGTTAGCAAATGCAATACACAACATACATGCCAACCAATTTCCAAAGCTTTGGCTTTGTATTGTGTTTATGGGTTAATTGTTTTTTAATCACAACATTAGACCCAAAAAAAAATTCCCAAGGTTTACCACAAATTTTATAATTGGAAATATTTTGAAACAATAACATATTTTTTGAATTATAACATTGAATAGAAAGGTGATTAATTGAAATGAACATATATGTGCACACATGTTCAAATACATATATATGTGCAAATACAATATGGCAAAAACTCATAGTTACTATTATAATTATAATTTTAAGGTTTTTGCATCTCATGTTTAAAATATGCAACATTCTTGAATGAAATAATGTTGAATCATATTATCATTTAATAAATTACACACATGTATCAAATGAATTTAATTTTAAATTCTTACACATTCAAATGTTGGATCATCAGTTTCATGATGTTATAAATTTAATAAAAAACCATTTAATTTTTTTTCCTGAAAAGTTAATTTTTTCCCCTGAAAAGTAATTGAATCAATGAAAGTTTCCTAAAAAATATTCAATTGAATTTACAACTAGAACTATAGGAAAAAATGTTTTAGTATTCCTTGTGTACAATAAGTTTAGTTATGTTTCCTTCATAAATTAAAAAAATCATATCAATCTCTCAATATCTTTTCAGTAGTCTTCACAAATTTAAAGAACACACAAGTTATGTAAACATAAATACATTAATTGGAATAACATTATGTTTTTAAAAGATCAAAATGTGAAATGCTTTTTAATTTTCAGTTTTATAAAATGAATTTACCCCATAGACCCTATATTTGATGATGTGTGTTTAATGTTCAATATGTAAATTCAATTGTGAGTTATATTTAAATGATTATGTAATTTATAATTATATGAATGTACTGATAATTAATAAAACAAAAAAAAGTAAATTAATATAAACCATATTGGTTTCAACAATCAATATCTTACAAAAAATTAATAAAATTATAACATTCTATTACATTTTTCAAATCACACCATGTTTATACGATGAAAAATTTATATTGTATTTTAATGATTTTTTTTCATTTGAAAGTTAAATATGTATAATAATATACCTTTCGTTACATTTAAAAATGTTAATACTTATTCGTAGTTTCAATATTTATAATATTTATTTTAATTCTTTTGAATAATTTGAACTTGAAGAACATAAAGCTATAACTTGAAATAGTTACTATTAAAAATAGAAAAATTGGGATTTTTTTTGAAGTATAATTGAAATATGAAAATTCATTAAAATGTGAAATGTGAAATTTATTAAAAAGAAAAAAATGAAGAAGTTTTAATATAAATAGTTAATAAAAGAAAATTGAAAATGCATTAAATTTTTAAATTTTTAAATTTTTAAATAATTATCAAGGTAAAGATAATTACAAAACTTGAAAAAAATTATTCAACAATGAGAAGGAATTAAATAATTTTATTATTTGAATAATACATGATGCAAGCTAAGCACGAGATAAATTAACAAAAACCCCAAGTTACATTGACAAGATTGAATCAATATGTCCAAAGGAGTAAGAGTTTTCAAAAATCTTACTTTTTGCATATATATTCAAAATAGTGAAATTTTTCAAAGGAGTATTCAGGAATGAACAATTTTTTAGAAGATTTTACTTAATCCCTTGAAAAAAAACACGAAAATTGAAATTCCAAACAGAATGATTCCTGCTATTCATTAACAAATCATTGAAACATGACCTAAAATTTTATAAAAATATGTAATCCAAGTCTACATTTACTATTCAAATTTCATACCTATATGTTGTAACCCATAATGTTTGTAAAAGACTAATAAATAATATTTTAGATCTTTCATTACACATTTGCTTGTAAGTCTACCAATTTATTGATTGATTTTTAAATTGATGGTCCTAATAACTCACAATTAAATTTTTAATATATTAACTCTAGAAAAAATAATGGTTAAAACATATGGTGGAAACTTGGACATTTGGCCAACAAGCTAAAATTCTAAGACCTAAACAAACTTCAAAAGTCATTATATGTTGAAAATAAATAGAAAGTTATATAGGATATTTAAAAGCATTAAGAAAACCTCACAATGTATCTTAATGATTAAAATAACTACCCACAAGACCTTTAAAATGTACCCATAGCATAAAGTGATGATAAAAGGATTTAAAAGCACAGTATTTTCCTCTTTCCTCCACAAAACAATCCTCACTTTAACACACAAATATTTTAAAACAGAAAACGTTACTATGACTCCTACATATGGACATGTCAAAAGGGCTTACACAATGTTTCTTTGAATTAGTTGTTCACATGACATTCAAATTGCACATTAAATACGTCACAAATTGCAAATTAATTGAACTCATTTCCATTCCACAAAGGTTTGTTAAATTAGTTGTCGATATGATTTCATTGCATGTCAGAAAAATACTTTTAAAACAATTCAAACTGTCTGAAGTTTCTTGTGTGTGTGTCTATATATATATATATATATATATATATAATATATGTTGCATAACCATCCAAAATGTGTAACATAAACCTAAGCTTTCTGAAATATTATGTATTCTGTAGTATGAGGGTGTCTATTGGTGATAGGTTTATGTCTTTACGGCTTCTATTAAAAGAATTATTGGGTACATGTTTCACATAAAAAGGCATAAGTAGAAGACAATTCAAAGAAGTTTCACAACCAATCTTGGAATAAAGTAGTTCAAGCAACATGGGCATAACAGGAAGATAACAATCATCTTCCCAAGTATTCATTTAGTAGGTTCAAAATTTGACATGCATCCTCAATGTTTGGGCTTTTGAAAGTTCAAACCTTCATGAAATAATTCCAAAACTTGAAAGATGTAATTCACTATAAAATCTATAGTATATAGATTCTTGTGGCATTATTTATAGTTTGAACAAGATCAAGGCTAGTTAATTACAATTTTGAAGCACTTACTAGATAGCTGTTCTTTTCTTCTTTTTTTTATTTTGTTTCTTTTTTTTGGGATGGGGCAATGTTTGACATTTTGTTTGTGTTCAATCTTCTATGTGGAATGCAAATTAGGTTTCCAAAGTTGTGACACTCAATTTTCATTTCAGTGAATTTTTTTTTTTCCATATGTCCTTCCTTGGCACCCTCTCATGCAATTGCTTCTCTGATGAGAAAGGCATAGACCGCCTTATTTAAATATGCTTAGCAGCACTTAAATTTAGACCCAAATTGCATTTTTAGTTGTTACTTACAACCATATTCAAAGTTCTGGTCACATGCATTTGCAAGAGCAGTTGATACTAAGAAGCTTAGGGTGAAGCACAGAATTTCTCCTGAGTAACAATTCAGATCACATGTATGACTATGTCTAAGAACCTCCCTTTCACTCAGTGTGAGAGGAAGAACCATACATGAACCGATAGAGGTGTGCACCTAGAAAGGAGGCTGATGATAGATGTGACCAGTTTTTGATAGGTTGAAGAGAAAAGAAGAAAAAGAATTTGCTCCAATCACCCAACCATCATGGACCAGGAAAATATGGTCACCAGACACTATTTAGAAATATTCAGGTGCTGAGAATGGTAGGTGCTGGAAAGTTCTACAGCCTCTGTGATAGAAGTTGTCTCAAATGCATTGCTCTTCTCACATTTTGTCAAAATCCTCCCCATCACACCCACACATGCAGAAAATTTAGGATGCATCAAAAAAGTCACAACCATGATCCCAAACAGGTATCATGAAAATGTAGCCTGCCATGTGGTTAACAGCAAGCTCGTCATTATATGACAGAAAGAGAGCAATTATAAAGGTGTTCTAAGACTGTTTGGCAACAGGGAAGAGTTTGCGGATATTGCAGGACACCAGAAGACAATGAACCAGTTTTGTGTCTCCCATGTGCAGCTCAGCATCACTCAATCTCCAACCAATTTATGATTTCTCCACCCACCTCAAGCTGATGAGAAACAAGTTATATTTCAAGCCCTACAAGAACTTAGAGCAGGATGACATGCCTTCTACAAAGATGGTTTGTAATAAACTCACCTACAGTCAATTCCAACTGCCCAAGGTGTAAGGTACAATTGCATGTACTCAGCAGAAATAAAAGTCAGCATTGGGACAGGCTATGTGCAAGAACAGAACCCAATGGCTACAGGATAGATCTCCACAACAGAAATGACTATCATACACAACTGAAACCTGTTGTAGTGAAATATCTCATAGCAGACATAGTTTTAAATACATCATGTGTGCTCCTGTCTGTAGGAATGATGTAAAAAGAAAACAATATACTGCCAGATCCTTGAAAATCATAGCTGCCTCTACTATAGTAACTGCCGGAGCACATAGTGAAGGATGCCTCCATTCTGGAAGTACGTCAGCTCCACTTGTGTGTCAAAGCGAAGCACACAAGTGAACTTTTTCCCGTCATTTGTTGTCACAGCAACATCCATGCCAGGCTTGATGTTCTCAACGTCTGGCATGTGGATGGTGTACCTCTCCAAGCCAGTTAGACCAAGAGACTCAGCATCTTCCCCTGCCTTAAAGCAAAGGGGAATCAAGCCCATGCCAACAAGGTTGCTACGGTGGATGCGCTCAAAGCTCTTTGCAATCACAGCCTTCACCCCCTGTTAAAACAAACATGTAAGAATCCATCTGTCTAGTTCTACCAGCAAAGGGCACAAAATTTAACTACCAGCAGTCTTTCCCTTCCCCAGACAAAGTTCTTGCCATATAGTATTACTCTCAACAAGAAGACCCTCAGATATGTGCAAAAGATGGCAGTAACTAGTCATATGGCAATTACAATCCCCTGTACACAGGGGAGCCCTGTACACAGACAAGAAATGGTAATAAGGCAATTCCATACATGCATGAATCAACATGGAACTCACAGGCATCTAATTATCAAGATGCCAGAAACCTTGAGTGAGAAAAACATGACATAGATTGGCCACTAAGTCTCCTCTCAACAGGACCTGAAACTTCAACCCTTGAACTTGGATGAACTCGAGTAATTCCAAGGAGTGTACAAGTAAGAATAGTAGGTGAGATGCTCACCTGCAGATATGGGCCTTTGGCAGCCCAATCACGAGAGCTTCCACTTCCATACTCAGCCCCTGCCAGGATAATTGTATCTACACCTTCCTCTTTGTACTTCTGCTACAGGAAACCATGTTAAAAACTGAGTTGTAAAACAATAGACCAAACTACTGTCAAAAACTCAATTATTACTAGAGCCAACAGCCAAGGTCACACAATTCATCTTTTTTCATCTCCTCTGTGACAAAAAGCAGGAGTTCATTTCTTTCTCAGTATTCAGAGAAAAAAAGCACTGGTGACTGTCCTTGTTGGGAAAAACTGAATGCAAATCAAAGTACTCAGCATACTGACCTGTGCAGCATCATATATGAACATCTTTTCTTGGGATGGAATGTGGAGGGTCCTAGGCCCAACTTCGCCTTTCAGAAATTTGTTGACAATCCGGATGTTGGCAAATGTCCCTCTTGCCATTACTTCATCATTTCCACGGCGACTACCATATGAATTGAAATCCTTTCGATCTACTCCATGTTCCATCAAATACTTGGCAGCTGGACTGTCCTTATTTATGTTACCAGCTGGTGAGATGTGGTCAGTGGTGATACTATCACCGAAGTTAAGGAGGCAGTAGGCATCTTTCACACTTGGCACACCTGGGGGATCTTTAGTCATGGTCTTAAAGAAAGGGGGTTCATGAACATAGGTAGAATTTGGATCCCAAGCATATTGAGATCCTTGGGGGCAAGCCAGTTGATTCCACATTTCATTGCCCTTTGTTATCTGTGCATATGTAGATCGGAACATCTCTGGAAGCACAGATCTTCCCACCACCTGTGGGTCAAAAAATATCATTGGTACAAAGTGATGTGATATAGGGGTCATTTTTTTGGAAAAGATACACCTCATACAGTCTGATCAAAACAGATCATATGATGTTATCTTACACAAAGCATAGACTTAATTTGGAATTGCAGTTGTTTGATTGCATAATAGACTACTTTGGTGTGTTCTAGATGAAAGTCAGCTACTTCAACCAAGTTAAATCAGCTCTGCATCACATCAGGACTTTGCATGTCTACATGAGAGCCATTGCTGTGTTCTCCTATGTTAGGAACCCTTAACATGTGAGGAAACTCCCTAATATCTTCCACTTCCAGTAGTGTTTACAAAGCAAAAGTACAAAGAGACCGAGAGAGTCCACAATTTATACCTCAGAAACCTCTTCATTGGAAGGCCATACGTCCCTCAGAAAGACAGCTTTTCCACCCTTGCCAACTCCAATTGGCTCTGTTTCAAAATCAATGTTCACCTGTTGCAACCACTCCAAATCATTCAGAAGGGCATTTGAGATGCACAAGGCTTTCCATCATCTGCAAGTGCACATTGTAGTCAAGGGTCACTAAAATAATGAGGAATGCAAAGTCCATACACCAATAGCAAAAGCACGATGAAAACATTGAACCAGAAATGAAATGACTTGAATGACCCACCGTCCCAGCAAAGGCATAAGCCACCACCAAAGGAGGTGAAGCCAGATAATTTGCACGAGTTAATGGATGTACACGACCCTCAAAATTTCGATTGCCAGACAATACAGCTGCTGCAATTACATCTGCAAACAAATAACATACAAAGAGTAGAATGGCTCTTTAGATCTATGGGCTGGAGGTCTGTAATGAATCCTGGTAAACCTCCTAATCCCCCAGCTGAATATTGTTTCCAGCTCATCCATTTAACTACAGTTGCAGCAAAAATGAAAATTTCTCTGAATAGTATAACATTTCCAGATCAATTTTCATTACCTTCTTGCAGACAAACAGAAAACTTACCATTCTCAGCAATTGCTTCAGCTACAGCTTCATGCAATTCACCAGAATTGCCAATGCAAGTGGTGCACCCATAGCCCACCAGACTAAAGCCTTGCTGATCAAGATACTTTGCCAAGCCACTGCCATTTCAATACATGAAACTTCAGATCAAGGAAAATCACTTGCTCACACTAAGAATTAGTGTGGAAGAGACTACACCTCTCCCCAAAGTTTGCAACCATTTTCACTTACATCTCATGTCTTACAATTTGTCCAAAGCTCAGAACCATCTACTACTCGCTACTACAATTGCCACCATTGTAGGTGTTGAAGTACTTGACATTGGGCTTCAGCCCATCCAACAAACATTAGTTTGCAAATGTTCCAGCATACCATATTCTACCTCTCATTTGCAAGAACAAGAGTCATTCATGAAATGTTCCCCTAGAATGGGCAGAATACCTTTTCTCAAGATATAGTGTGACAACACCAGATCCTGGAGCAAGACTGGTCTTTATCCATGGTTTCACCTGTTCAGTCAAAACAGAATCAAGTTGAAGAGACTGCAATCGAATTCCAAAGAGGAGAGTACATTCAAACCAATAATTAAACCAAATTCTGCTGCATGACCAAAAGGGTACATGAACATTTCCAGTTGAACATCTGAACAACATGCCCTGGTAAGACATTCAAACAATGGCGCAAGAACTGTTATCCCCACCACGAGACAATCCACTTTGGACGTGGCTAAAATATGGGTTGCCTTCATCTTGATGTGATTCTAATTGACAGCAAAAAGGTGCACATCACAAGTCCACAAGAAATTGGGACTAAACTGGCAATTGGAACACACATTCTCATCAGATGCAGAATTTGACCTCTAGTCCAAGTTCAGTTGCCTTCTTAGCCACAAGGCCAGCACCAAGCATCACACTTGGATTGGATGTGTTGGTGCAACTTGTGATGGCAGCTATGACAACACTACCATGCCTCATCTCAGCTGGCTGACCATTGAAGGTGAATTTCACAACTTTGTCCTGTTCATCCTTGGGAACAGCAAACCCCTGCAACAAAAGGAAACTGATAAGTACAAAGTGAAGCATTTTTTCCATCACAAGCCATGAAACTAGAAAAGAATATGCTTGATAGGATAGGAAAAATTTCAGCAACAGACACAGAGGAATGTAACTATGAGATATACCTTGAAGCCAACCTTGTTGTCCAAACAAGCCTGCCAATCCACCTTCATATCTTTCAACTTCACCCGGTCATGGGGCCTGCATTTGTTCATTTACTCTAGTCAGACCAAAAACACACGCAAATGTGCAGAAAGGAATACATGAAAGGAAACAGCGAGACAGATTCATGTCAATTGATAAATGCTTCCAACAAAACTGCATTGTGCACACTCTAGTCCCCTCAAATTGACCATTGAAAACTAGACCATAGGCCCAATACCATCCTTACAGAGAAGAGCATCTATGGATGCCAAGACTGTCAACATTTGTATCAGCCTTAAAAAAAGAGTGCTTTGTATACCTTTTTGGTCCAGAAATACATGGCTCCACTGAGTCAAGGTCAAGCTCCAGGTATGATGTGTAAATGTTCTCTTTTTGAGGCTGAAGATACACATGAATGAACAATATCAATATCCATCTGATTGCCAATTGCACAACTACAGCAGCCATTCCCATGACATCAGAAGTCACTATATCAGAAGACACTGAGCCATTACTCAGTACTAACCACCCCATAACAACCATGGGGAGTCAAGAAGCAATGGAAAAGAGTTCCTGCCTGCTGTTGAAAGGAATCCACAACACATTCCAGTGACATACTCCAACCAAACCTGCTATTCACCTAGCAGGAACAAAAAAATCCAAGATACATGCTGAGGCCTGCAGATGCCAAACTCACCTTTTCATGGTCAATGAACAGGTTATTTGCCCGGAGATAAGCTTCAATCTCCTTAACCTATTGCATAGAGACAAGAACCACCCAGAACACAAAAAACAGTATTTGCTGTGTCAAGACATCAATGACATTCCACCAAATATACTGACTACAACCTCACCTGAAGGAGGCTGAGTATTTAAGGACAAGACCTTAAACCTCAATCATCTACTGGCTCAAGAAAATGAGCAGTAAATTATCTCTCTTCTGCCAAATGATGCTTCCACTATGCTGTTTCTACCCAATATAACTCCACTATTTGGAATAACATCACATCATTAGAATTCTGAATAGATACCAGTATCTCCTAGTTATATGACCACACCTAGACATATGGCAACAATGCTAAAATGGACATAATAGCTGATTTTTAATAAGAGAATGCATATACGAGCACATCATCTCATGCATCCTGAAAGTTGGTTACCTTCTCCTCATCACGGCCAGTCAACCTCAAGTACTGGAGTGTGACCTTGTCCACTGGGAAAAAACCCATGGTAGCCCCATACTCTGGGGACATGTTTGCAATTGTTGCACGATCAGCCAAAGAAAGTTCTGACATGCCCTTCCCTGGAAAACAATGAACAGTGGTCATTGTGGTGAGAGAAGAGAACAAAAATGTGATGCACTTGCACAAACTCCTCCAACCATCTCCATAGTCATATAGCAAACTCCAACAGCAGCAGTCAAGAATATCACCACATACCATAGAATTCCACAAACTTGCCGACCACACCATGTTTCCGCAGAATTTGAGTAACTGTTAACACCAAATCTGTGGCAGTAACTCCTGCACGTAGCTTGCCATTCAACTTAAAACCTACAACCCCTGGAAGGACCATACTCATGGGCTGCAACAAAAAGAAATGAAAGACCTCTCAGTTTCGCACAACTTAAAGAACCGCAACCAGAGTTGAACACTGTGATGTAAGATGCTTCAATCCCTCCCAATAAGGTCATGCATTTAATGTCATTTGGTCCATTGGCACCCCAGCAAAGTCCAATTACATCCTTAAGAAGGAGAGATTTCTTGTTGTTCAAAAACATGTATCCTCAAGCATGTACACCATGCAGAACCAAGCACCCTTTATCTTGCTCCTAGGGAACGTGATGAACATACTTGACCAAGCATTGCTGCTTCTGCCTCAATGCCTCCAACTCCCCAGCCTGCAACACCAAGCCCATCTATCATAGTCGTATGTGAATCAGTTCCAACAAGGCTGTCTGGATACAGCAATCCATCACTGTTGAAAACAACACGAGCCAAATACTCCAAATTCACCTGTGACAGGCCCTCAACCATGTGTGAGATGACCCAATCACACTTAAAACTGAAAAAAAATCCAAAAGAACATCTCTCATAAGAATCAAGAAACTTCCATTTTCACGATTAAGAAAAGGCAAAGCAAGGTCAACTACTGCCGGTTAGATTCCAAAAGAAGTATCAACTATCTGAATGGCCTGCAGCAATCAATTATATAGCAACCAAATCAACAGATAACAGAATCTAACCAGCCAATACACACAGCCAAAAGAAACTGACCTGATGCACAATACCAGAACCTGGAGGCACCACAAGCATGTTTTTGAAGGCAGTTGCCCCCCACTTCAAGAAAGCAAATCGTTCATTGTTTCGACCAAATTCCATCTCCATGTTTGTCTGGAGTGCATTTGGTGTTCGCGAAACATCTACCTGCACTGAATGGTCAATGACCAAATCAACAGGCACCTGCAAAACACACAACAAAGAAACCATCTCAGACAGAGGGGCATTGTGCAGCCAACATGTGCCACCATGTGGCATAAAAAGTAAAACGTACCTTGAGCAGCAGAGCCCAAATAGTCATTGACATTGCACTGAGATCCTAGAGACAAGATAACCATGGTGCACAAAACACACTACAAATGTCATTATTTTCAGACTGAAAATGCTGTCAGTGCATTTTATAAACTCAATTGAGACCAGGCTTTGCTCTCCCTGTGCACTGAGATACATGCAGAACTCTGAAAGACAAAGGGATCTAAGTAGTGCCAGACAACACTCCAACAACCTGTTGACCAAGTGCAAGAAATCCGTTCCAAGAGTACTGCTCCATGTAACAGGATCATAATTCTGGCTTACCAAAGGATTGATCTTATCTGGGTCACCACCCAGACGTGTCATAGCATCTCGCATGGCAGCCAAATCAACCACAGCTGGCACACCAGTAAAATCCTGAAGATGCAAAGAAACTGTAAGCACAAAGACAATCACACATATGCACTGTCCCATTGAAGTTTCCTGTTTGTCATTAATTAGTGAGCACAACCTGCAATGCAAACCAAATTATCTTCAAACTTCTTTAAAAGACAGAACCTGGAGGATGACACGGGCAGGCTTGAATGGGATTTCCACTTGTTTGGGAGCAGTTATCTCCCAGTCCAGGATTTTTTCCACATCTGCCTTGAGGACCTGAAAGTTATCACAATTCCGAATTGCAGACTCCAACAGGTATCTGATAGAGTAGGGCAGTATGTCTGCACAATACAAGCACAAGGACATGGCAATCAACAGCAGGTAGAATGGCAAAACAATTACAAAGAATTGTTTTGAGAAACAAAAAAAATGCCATGATCCCTGTTCTGAACATTCATAAAGCATCTACAACTCTTGTGGGGTTATCTATCATTCCAACAAATATAAACCAAGACAAATGACTCTTATCTCAGTAGCACTGTCAATCCGATGATCCAGCAGCAATCAAACATATAACCGAAAAACAAATCATCATCAACAAGGAGAACCATGTTCGGCATTGTACTATAGAGAGGAAACAAATCTGATGGACTTACCGACTCGAGGATCATTCAGTTTGGTAAGGCTGTAGTACTTCCCATATGTGCCTCCACCTGGCTTGGGTAAATCAGTCAAGAGGCTACCATATGGATTCTCCGTAGCTGCAACATAGACAAGGCATCATCAAAAGAGTCTCTGTCGCTGATTACAATCTGCTCATTGTATGTGTACACTGGGTAGCAGATCCAGTAGGGTGTATAATCACCGATCCATTTGCAAAATGAGAATAGGTTGGACTTTGTTGAAAGCGGAGATCCGATCCAAAAAACACTCCGTCCTACAAGAAGCACACGGTCCTCTAGGCACGATCCGCTTACCGTGAGAGGAAGCCATTCTTGAGCCGCCTTGCAAAACCCCGGAAGCCGCGGATGCCAGCACTCGAACACCACCCGGCTGCTGGTGCCTCCCAGATCCAAACCCTGGGAAATCTCGCACAATAATCCTCCTGCCAGTCTGACGGGCCAACCCCGCAGCGACGGCAAAGCTTCGATTATTATACAACCTAGAGCCGTAGAACTCACAAGGCGGCAATCGCACCGAATTCCGAAGTCCAGATACAAACCCTGACGACGATGACGATGCAAAACGGGTTGGGGAGGTGAACAGGTTCGTGCTGGTTCTGCAGCAGCAGGTAGCGAGCCCGGAAGCTTTGACAGGAGAAGCCGAGAAGCCTGCTGCTGTTGCTGCCAGTGCCGCTGGACGCAACCTGGTAGAAACGCTGCCGCAGGCTCTCAGAAATGGCGATACGGTGATGGTGTGCATTATGAGCTGAAGTAGAAAGGGACTCCTTTTTATTATCTCTCTCTCTCTCAGTTCTCGCAATAGACTGTCTCAATTCTCGCCTCGCCACTACTCCCTTCCAAAGCGCTGCAAAACTCTTCCCTTATCGCTCCTCCCTTTCCGCAACTTACTACCAGTGCCGCTCCGCTCGGTCGCTCGTTTTATTCGATTCCCGATCCACTCGCGCTTCTTTCTGTTTGTTTTTCTCCTCCTCGTCCCTCCGCGCCCGTCTCGTCCTCTCCCTCCCACGTATCTTCGACAGGCTCTTCTCTCTCTCTCTCTCTTTCTCGCCACCCTCGCATGCGTCTGGGTGTTTGTGTGCGCAGCGAACGCAAAGAGCCCTGAATTGGCACCAGCGCTCTCTTTCTATTCTTTAGACTAGGTAGTTACCAGTACGTGTGTTTTTTAGGCATTTTTGTTTGTAGCCATAATGGCGATCGTCCATTGAAAGATATAGCAAAAGTGGCGATCATCGGTAGGAAGACTTAGCCAAATCTGCCTGTAATAAGTCAAAAATAAAGTGCAAATATTGAATCATCCTAGGAAGTGAATTTGGAGGTTTCAGTAGCCAGAAGTGAGAACTAAAAAAGTATGTAAAAATCAGCAGATTCAAATATCAGGTTCTGGTTATGTAGCCAAAAATATAGAAGGATTATTCCATATTTGTACTTTATTTCCGGTTCAGTAGCCAGATCTGGCTATATATTCCTAGGGTGGATCGCCACTTTTTCTACATCTTCCAATGGATGACCACGACTTTGGCTACAGATAAAAATTCCTCAAAAAAAAAACACTGCTGGGTAAATACCCTGGCAGCTTCCACAATAAACTATATTATTTTTAAAAATGAAGAAAAAAATTTCCCCAAAAAAATCAAAACTAATTATGTTATTTTCAGAAATGTTGAAATTTTTTTCAAATTCTTCTCCAAAAATTCGAAAATATTTTTAAAAAATAAATGTTGAAAATCCTCCCCACCCAAAATCATTTTTTCATAGACCTAACTTCCGTGAAGGGAAAAAATGTTGAATTTTCAGGAATATTTTGTTTATCAAAATGAAATTTTCAAATTTAATTAATTATGTAACAGACATGTGTCGGCTGCCAAGATATTATGGCATTATTTTGTTTAAGTGAATTTATTAATTTTTTGAGGGGCGCGCGGGGGCGGGAGGGGGAGGGGAATTATTAAAAACAATTGATGGGTACTAGAGATGCTCTTAGTCAAAGTGTAGAATAAAGCCCCAGTCTGCTGTGGGCTCTACCGAAATAAGGGCCAGCCCAAGTCGGAGCTGAGTGTGGTGGGCTCATTTCTGGTAACGAGATTTTTCCTTTCCAAGTGTAAAGACTGCACTTGGAAATACACTCGGAAATTATTTTTTGTGTGGGTCCCCCAAATGAAGGGGAAGGAAATGGGAAAAACTGGCTTTTTGGGGCTACTTTTGGTAGGATTGGAAAGCCCTCATTGATTCGTAAAGGGCGTTACAAGGTGATTTTGTGATGTGTAAACTTGAGTCCGTCAATTCTTTACTTTAATGAAGAATGTCCAATTCCAGTTCAAAAACTAAATTAGAGCGATCTCCGTTCCAATTCCACTCACACATAAATGGAATCGAGAATGCAGTTTTGGGTTTGGTTCTTAGGAAAACTGAATTTCGATTTTGGCTTTTATTTTTTATTACACTTGAAGATTACACTTGGTTTTAGGTTTTCTGGATTGGAACTGGCAGTGATTACCAGTTAAATTCTGATTAATCGCAGGTTAATTCTGGTTATCCTTCAATTAGCCCCTTTGTTGGCCTTGCCTACCAAGGCAAGGATATTGTGTTTAGATTCATTATAGAGTATAGTAGCTTAAGGGATTTTGGCCCTTACGCAGTATGTCTATTTGTATATGAGGATTTTTGAAAGGTGACATTTTGGCTTGTGTTGAAACTTGAGATTAGTTGTAGAGTTATGATATCTTGAAGGATTTTGGTTTCTTTTGGGGGATTCTTTTGAAGATTGTATTTTTGCATGGTGAAATATTTGAATTTTCATAATTCTTTTTTAGCATTACGATACTTTTTGATGTAAATGGTAAGGCCACGGTGTGACACACCCCTTGTTCCAGTCTGTTTCTCTGGGCAACAATACGTCCTATGGGCAGAGACACCTTCTTTGTTTATCTTTTGGGACACTAATATTTTGATGGGCAGAGCCTGGGCAGAGACACTTGCTTTATTGGGCCCTGGGACAGGGACCATCACATCAGCAAGAAAATTTCAACATTTACTTTTAGTTAGCCAGTTTCATATTGGTAGAAGACAGTTTTGTTTGGGGAGATGAAGGCTGATGGATTAGGGTTATGGGGATTCAAAATGTTCAATTTAGTATGTTTTTATGTTGACCCCTTCACCTCTCTTCTTCAATTTCTCGCATCAATCTTGGGGGAACTAAATGCACCTACACAGATCAGATTGTTGCATTGTGCCACCAGTTCATGTTTTCCTTCGCCCCTCCTTGAACTCAACAAAATTGAAAAGGCAATAGAGCAATGAGCGCCTAGTTGCTAGGTGGTGCCTAATCTCTAAGGTTTAGGGTTTTGTAGTCTTTGCAACCAAGGAGGTTTCAGTTGTTGGCAGTTAATTGGGTGACAAGGTGCAACTATTAAGTCCATTCAAGATGCATTAGGGGCAGCATTCTAGATTCTCCCAGTTTCTATCTTTGCATGGTTGCATGTTAGCGTCTTTCTCTAACATTTATATGCATGAAACTTATGGTTTGTGTTAAGTTCTTTGTCACACAAAGTGCCAATAGAGAATAAAGTGAGGAAGGGTGCTTTGGTGTTTGGACATATTGCTTCAAAAGCAAGCTAGTTTGTTTTTATGCTCATTTTATGTAATGTTGGAACTATTGGAGGAGGGTTGGCATTGGACAAAAAGGGATCTCTAATGCACATTGGTGCTTTCATTATATAAGTTGTTGACTAGGTTTGTTCAATTGCTTGTCATGTAAGATGTATTGTATGTGGGTTGGTTTATAAGGCATAAACCCCAATAATGGTGTAGTCAATAATGTATATTGCAGTTGCTTTTAGGATTACAAAGTTTAGGGCCATATTTGGGGTAAGTCACCAAGAAGATTGACTTGTTCTATTGTGTTAGGTTTAATGACTTATGGTTGTTTAACTGGTGTAGCAGGAGGTTTGATTTGCTAAAAGGACATTATGAAGTATGGTATGAGGTTTAGAGGCATATTGAGGACTTGATGACCAAGGAATGAACATAGTGGGTTGGTTGGGTGTAGATGACTTGTGACCACGTAGCTAGTGTTGCAGCAGCTTTTTAGAGCCCTAGTTGGCGGTGTGTTGTTTACTTTTGAAGAGGTCAATTCTTAGTACTTGAGTTGCCCCTTCCTATTTTGTACTAGGTGTTCCCAACCCGTTATGTGACTCATTGATATGCTTGTGAAGCATGCATATATAGTTGTTCAATTGAAATTATTCCTTAGCAATACAAATATCAAAAACCTTATTAAAGAACGTAAAGTGAAAAGTCTAAATGAAGAATGTAGGTGAAGAAAACCCATTTAAAGATTGTTTATCAAGAGATAGCAATCAATTCATAGGCATGCATAATGATCAACTTCAAATCATGTAATTTTTTTTGTTACAATTCTATGAATGTTTGGGAATGCAATGTAAAATACTTTTTGAACCTACATAATTGTTGATTTGTCCTAAAAATGCTTGGTTTTAGGTGTCATAATTGAATTAATGAACTTTGGACCTACTTTTTGACATCTTGGATCTTGAAATAACATGAATTCTCAACTTTCAACACATGAATCAACAATATGTCAATGAAATGGGTTTCTAGGAGAACTTTATATTGATTCATAATGCACTTCATAAAGATGATAGGATGCAAGGTTTTATAAGTAAACTAGTTCAGTGATACATGGTTGTTCCATGATCACACTAATGTATACCATTCAATTTCTAGTTTTTATCAAAAATTATAGTTGTTATATGCATTCCCATCAATCATATATAGTATCGTGCTTTGGAGTCATTTCATGGAACTTGTTACTTTTCTTCTTTGTTCTTATTGACCCATGCTAACTTTTTCATAAGTTTTTTCCAATGCCATTTTGTTTGACATGATGTCCGATTATAGAACTGAAGATAGCTTGGAGTAGCATGACATTCAACAACTAGTTACTAAACATTATTACTACAATTGTTGTTGTATTACCAAACCAAGACCAAAAGATGATTAAATGGCAATTGGAAATCATGTGTAGCCACCAAATTTTTAGAATGTTGTTTATGAATTTGGTGAAAACTACTTAGCTTCAAGGGTAATAAGTTTTATGAATGTTTGATTTTTTCTACCCAGTATAATGGGGTATACTCTTGGATTTGTTTTGCCATGTGAGGGGTGTTTTGGTAAAATTATCCATGTTCATGGTTCAAAAATGACCGGAAATGCAACAATTTTAAAGTAAGCAACAAATTGATTCGATTCCAACAGTAGTTGCAAGGAGATTAAGGAACAATTGTTGTTCCCTACAATCCACTACACACATTAAGGACAAGGTATTCTGATCCATCTCCTTTCCAATTACTTGCCTTCAGTTTTTAGCATCCTATAATATATTCATATTTTACATTATTACATATTTTTATCTTTATTTATTTCTTCAACAATAAAATTCATTGTATGGGATCACTAATGTTTATTATAAGGGCAATATGAAATGTTGAAAAATTGTAGTTTTATGTATGGGTTGTTGGAAAATAATAGTTTATTATATTTCCAATAAATTGTCTTGTACAAATATAGAAACCCATGTCAACAAATTAAAACTGGTTTTTTTATGCACATTCAATTGGGATAAGGTAATTGATATTCACTAGACAAATTTTAGTTCACTTCGTGTTGAACTATAGCATGGGGTGGCAACCTTAAATCTAAATGCCTAAAGTTTAACCCTAAAACCTTAAGGTTTCCACATATTTCATTGTAACATGCATTGCACAAGGTTCAGTTTTTGTTCTTGAAGTTTAGTAATTCAAAAATTGTTTCTTACTTCCAATTTTTGAAAGATTCTATAAGTTATTATAAATAATGTGACAATTTTCTTTTTGAAGTTGAAGAATTTCAAAAATGTTTTATGTTTCCAGCTTTTCAAAATAATATAAGTATCATGAAGTATTCGGGGTTCAACTTTGAATTTGTCTATAGTTTACAAATCTTGGGAGTGTAATGTCTTATCACCAATTTCCAGTTTTTGCCTTGTAAAATTATCAAAAAAATTTGGAGTGTTATTTTTGAAGTGGTAGTATGGAGAATTAATTCCAAGCGTGAGCATGAAAAGAAATGCACCTCTCAATGTTATTTTGATCACCAACATTCAACAAAGAATCTTCAGTGGCTATTTTGAAGGTTTTATTATGAATAAATACGGATCCTACAATGTCCTCAATAATGTTTTCAAGTATATATACTATGACTTGACAAATGCACGTGGTTTAAAGACAATAACCTTGACATTCAGTTGGAATTTTGTCACTACCTTTTCTCCAAGACCAAATGTTGGGTCATTTATTTGCATTCAAAATTTTGGAATCACTTTCAAAAACAAATTTGAGCACATGGACTAAGGTTTTGTCTTGAAGGTTGGGGCAAACACCATAATAGACTAGATTGATCGATTTCCTATCACATTACAATTTGCTCTAACACATTCCATACATGAATTTATGTAGAAACTATACTTGGAAAAATTGGACACTCTAAAGGTTGTAGGTCTTCAAAGTCTTTCATTTTAGTTGTCGCTAATGGTTAGGGTCCCAAGGATATACATGCCCTTTCCTTCTTTCTCGAGTTTTACAAATAATACAACCATCTTGTTGAGTTATATAGCACCAACATACCTACAACAACCTTCATCAAGAATGTTGCAAATGCCATCTACGATGAACAACAATTGGTGACAAACTTCTTAACAATATTTTTTATTTTAGCACCTGACGATGATGTAATATAAAAGTTGACTGAGGTGGATAATAAGAGGATTGAAAGACAAGATTTCACCATCAATTTCAAGCTATGTTAGATTTTCCAACTTTCTTTCTATGATCTTCTTATATTTTCTAGCTTTCATATCACACAATTGTTAAATTTTCAAATTGTGAATGTTGGATTCTACATTGACGAACCACAATTTTGATTTGCTCAAACATATAACTAATGTTAATAATCCAATTATCAACAGAAAAAACTAGACATGTTTTTCCCACATAGGTTTGGTTTTTTAGAAGTCCAATTTTGGTTCAAATGGTTTAGAAAAATCTAAGGGAATTAGGTATTTGACACCTAAAAAAGTAAAACAAAATGTTGTGGGAAGCAATTTGGACTAATAAAAGGAATTGAATGTGGTGTGGTTTTTTTCCCCTTTTTGTGTTTTAATACAACAATGTTGTTCACTTATCCTTTTTGCTAGGATGACATCTTAAGGATGGAGGTTTGTTGAAATGAAAAGGCAATTTCTGAAGATGGGCACCATGGCAAAGTGAATGATTGTTTTACCTTGATAGTCTATTTGAAAACTATACAAAAAGTAACAACAAAAGCCATGATAGAGTTATTATATATTTAATGCTTTTAATGGAACGATAAAAAAATAGTTTTCACTATTGTGCATTAGTTTTCAAATTATACATTGTAATTTAAATTTTTTTTCAATAGGTTTTAAAAATACAAATAGGTTTTGAAACCTATATTTTGCAATGTGAACATTCATAATTACAAAAAATAATTTTTTTTTATGGTGTCTTCAAGAATACAATGATATTTATATCCTAAATTATTATAAGTATATTTCATTGAATATTTTGTGTTTAAATTTCCTTAAAAAAAATTTTATCATCTAATAAACACATATATTTTGGGTTTATTTTTAAATTTTATAAACTTGTATGTTTTTTCGAAATATATTCTTATAAGTGTAAAAAAAGAACCATGAGTTTTAAAATATTACTTCCACCCATTTTGACATTACTTTATTGTTTTCATATGCTTGATATAAGATAAAGGTGAATATCCCAACTTGTTTTGTCCATTTTACCATGTTTGTACCTTAAAATAATTACTTGATTCAAATGTCTAACTTTGAAAGGGGTTTGTTATTTCAAACCTAATTTACACAACTAAATGCAACATACATTTTAATGTTACACCATGTTAATGACAATGTTTTGTTGATAACTTACCAAAATTTGAAATTGGTATGCCCACAAAGTTGCCTAATTGCCTAATTGGTTGTTCATTATCAATTATATATGTAGTTAGTTTTTCTTGTTTATTTGAAGATAGAAAATGGGTTTCAAGAAGTTGGTTGACATTAGATGAAAATTGTCTTTGAGGTTAACATAATTTTTTTTTAGATAGTGAATTTGTTCCAATGAAGTTCCATGAAAAATTAAATATATTGGTTATCTTTGGGAAAACTATGTTCTCCTTAATAACTTCATATTGACAAAATAAATGAAACAAAATGAAAATGCTTAATTTTCATTTATTTTTGATTTTTTTTACAATTGGTAAAACTTTGGTTTTAGATTTGGAATTATTCATAGCATATTTTAGAATAATTTATTCTTGCATATAGGCTTGATAAAGGTGTAACCACCCCATTGAAGCAAATCTTTTAATATTTTTGACCATCAAACTTAATGATCTAAAAGTTTTTAATTGTGTCCAAATTTTGATATCTAGGGCCAAGTTCATTTTTGCCACATGACTAATTATATGGGACATCCAAGCAACTTTATTTGTTTCAATTACAATTTGTCAACTAAAAGGAAATATAGTTGTATGGTTAACTAATCAATAAAATGGTTTCTAATGGCAAGAGTGAATAATGTGACTTTGTTTTTAAGAAAGCCTTTCAAGTATTCAAAAAACCATTTTGACTCACCTTCATTTCCATCAACCAATATAAGAGCTATCATCAATGTGTGATGTATATAGGAAAATTACATGTTGGATGAATGAAAAATGTTTGTTTATATGTTGTTAGATGGTAGCATTCACCAAGATGAATATGTTTATGATGCAAAAGATAAATTTAAGGTATTTCAAAAAGTATTTTCCAAAGGCCTCCCCCCCCATTTGTTTTGATTCGTATGCAAGGACTTACCATAGGTCAATTGTCCTTAGTTTTCATGCACAATTACTTCCTCAATCTTGTTTTATGAAGCTTTATATCACCTTGATGTAAATCCTTTGGTGCCCTTGCCTTGCTTGCCCATTCATACACAATAACATTCTAGTAAAGTTCCAAGGACTCCTTTATTTATAGTGGATACAAAAAAAATGTTAAAAATGTCATTAATTGTGACAAAGTTGTGCAAGTTGAATTTGATTGTTCACATTCCGTCATTTTGGCTAATTTTTTTTGTTTTATTTAATTTCACTATCATCAAACTCATGTCAAAATCATTTGGATCAACTCAAGGTTGTAACAAAAAAATCAAGTCAATTTATTAATAGGACTGTTGCAACCTTAGCCTTAGGTTCGTGACCAAGGCAAGGGCTTGTAAAGGTGCAAGCCAAGAGTGAAGTTGGGAGTCACATTTCATGTCTCGGGAGTGTAGGAAAATATGAAAGAATGAACCCCCACACTCCTCATGGACTCCCGAATTTTCAGAGGGTGATCGTAAAGGTCAAAACTTATTGGATTGAAAAGTTCTTTATACCATTGAACAACTCTTGAAACTTAGATGTCTAAAATGGGTTCGCATGATCCATTTGGGTATGTAAAACATAAGTTATGGCCAAAAGAAGGGCTGGGAGTCAAATTGTCAATTTGACTCTTGACCACTAAAAGTCAAAAATCGCCTTGATTTCCTTGCGTGCAGGTGGTGTGTCAAATACCGTTGAAAAGATCTCGATGAGGGCAATAACTTTGCTTGAGACATCATTTCAATTGAAGGTTTGCACACAAAGTTATAAGTTTCCAAAGTCACAGGAGTCCCAATTTAGGGAATTTCGGGATTCTAATTTGAGAATCTTGAGACAAAATGACATTTAGGTGCTAGCCCCATGGCCAGAAAAAAAGAATATTATAAGGGGAAAGGTGGGGGCTTCCTTGAAGTCCGTGCCGTGATGAATTTTGTGAGTCTATGTTTGCTTGTGGCACGTCTGTGCACTAAAGTGCTCCAACTACGCACTAACCAACTTGTTGTTTAGTTTGTGTAGGTTCGTGTGAGTAATTGACTTGCTTGTTATTCTTCCTAATCCCCATCCTATAGCTCCAACACACCCTTCTACCCCCAAAGTGTTGCGAACCAAAAAACAAGCCCAAATTCCTTGTCCTTTCGTTGTTTTCACCTTTGGACTCACAATTGAGTCCATTAAGGAGTTTGGGGGTGCGTCAAGGACTTTTCCAAAGATTTACATGTTTAAGTAAATTTGTTACACAACAAACATCATTTTGGAAAACCTTACATATGAGTTTCAAATGATTCAACTTGTAAGACACCAATTTTAGTTTAATTTTTAAAAAGTTGAAATCATTTTTTTAATTTTCTTCAATAACTTTGAGCATAAAAAGTTCATTCATTCTCACAAATTGATCAAGAATAGTTGATTTTTTTTTATTGATTTAAAGTTAGCATGTAACAAATATTCAATTTTTAAAATTATGAATCTTGCTTTTGTATTGTCATCATTATTCTTGCTATTAATTCTTAAGGTGTCTTGGTGATTTGTGCCCAACACCCTCCATCTTGTATGTGATAATTTATTTTGCTTGTAGCACCAAATTTCCTTTGGGTGTTTAATTTTAAGTAATTATAACTTTGACTAATTTAACAATCAAACATTTTATATTTTTTGAAAGCTTTGGTTGACATCTTTAATTTTTCAAATTAATGGTTGGTTGCATTTGACATGTGGGTACATTTATAGATTAATGAGTTGGGGGTGTACTTTAAAAATATTGAATTTGTATCAACAAGTGATGTGGTTGCTCAAGATTGATCGAAATTACTTAAATAATGTTGAAACTACTTAAATAATGTTGAAACAACATTAAAATAATAAATCAAACATTGGTTACAAAGTTTTAACAATGTTTTTGGATATTTTATATTCATTATATTACTTTCAAATATATCCACATGCTACATTGATATAGTATAAATATTGTATGGCATAAATCTATTAAACATTCACATAACTTTAGAATTATACATGATTTTAATGATGTAAATGTATACTAAATACTTTTACATTTCATGTGGCTTTTTAATTTACGAATGTTTGCCCATGCATGTTAATTTGGCTTAAAAAGCCTTTTATACATATTGTGATGATTTATGGAAGGAAGGGTAAATATTTCCTTTCTTAGGGTATGAACATCATAAACCACAACCTAACCTTTGTTCTGCACAATATTCTCCTCAACACATGGCTTGTAATAATCAAATGCATTTCACACACCTTATTCATCCTCTTACTACACATTTGATTATTTTATGATGGGATAATGTACACCAACAAAATTGAACAAAATTAAGCAAAATTCACACTTAATGAAAAATTTAGAAAAAAATCCACAAACATTCACTAGTCACATATTATCTTATAGAAGTTGCAAGCCTCCATTCAAAAATGGGAAAAAGGAGTTACAAAATTGTTTTTGTCATGATACCTCATCACCAATCAAAACTTTAGATTGACTATAATTGTTAACACTACTACATGAGTAATTCTAATCACCCATCCAATACATGCCTACTCATTAATGAAAAAATCAAAGGTACAATGTGGTCTATGTTGTTGGTCCAAATGTGAACCCATTTCAAAATCTTATGAAATGTATTCCATTAAATCTTGATCTTTGAAATATTTCCAACAACACCAAAGGCACATCCCAATTCCTCTAAAATTTTCAGTTATGATTTAATTTAATTTTCAATGAAAAAATCATTCAATCTTCAAGAACTTTTACACCACAAGTCCAAACGTCATGAAACCAAGGCAATGCACCCTTCCTTGTCAAGAGCTTTCCAAGGATACCCTGAACACAATCTAAAACGCCTTGGTTTGGTGGATCTCATAGTTACAAAACAAGAAAAACAAAACAAACTACCTTGCTTCATAGATAGATATTGCTCATCACACATTCATTACCATTTTCCTTAAAGATTTGCTTACTTCATTAGTCCTAGTGTTTGATCTAATTTTTGGCTACCTTCACCAATCTTCTACCTTTTTAAAAATGCTCATCATCCAATTCATAATTTCTCACCTCCATTTCTTCTTCCATACCAATAATGTCAACATTAAATTATGATTTGCAATGAAAATCCCTTGGATGGAGCTACACAACTATCAATGCTTCCATTTTTCAAACTTCTTTGGGACAACATGTTGAAGTTCCTAGAGGCTTAAACCTTTGTAGGAGTAGAGGCGATTATTATTAAAAACCTATGCCCCTTATATTTCACAACTGGAGTTTAAAAAAATAATTATACTATGTTTCTTCATTGCCTTTTGTCTTTTTTAGAACTTAATTTGTAAACATAACCATTTAAATGATGCCACTTGTTCTTTGAAGTGATCCATTTTAATGGTTACCTTATTGTCTATAAAGAAAGGAAACAAACATTTGCTCATGAATGAATTGAAGAGAGATAGAAACAAAGAGGAAATGTATGCCCATGAAAGAGAAGGAGTGTGAGGAGAGACTGCACTATGTAATTGGAACATCCATTAAAAACATTGCCTTGGGTGCACACTATTAAGTTAACCAATAGACTTTTTAAGAAGACTAAGATAAATATTCATCATCTATTTATGCAGTAACAAACACTTTATTTTTAATGGCAATTTCAAGTATTATATTACTTATTAGTAGGTCAATATTGGAGGCTTAAATCTCTTTATTCAATTTGCTCAAATTTCAGGCAAACAATCATACAAGACATGAAACACTGGTTTCTAGAAGCAAGATGAAGACTCAGTCATGATGTCCAATAAGCATTCCAAGTTGTCATCCTGATTCAAGTCACAACAAGCTTCACAAAGTAAACTTCATTTTAGCTTTTCACTATACAAGCAAGAATTTATGCTAAGACATCTCAATGCCCACATAGGGGTAATCAATAGTGTTCCAGATTTTGAAGACAGCATTTTGTTCCAGTCCCTGATTAGATGTAACCCTGGCAAACTTTATTAGAATGGGCACCGATCTGGACAGGAAGTGGAAGTACAAAAGAAGAGGACCCAAGTCCAAGTTGAATTGCTACAAGTCAGATGTTGAAGACTGGGTTCAGATAATGGAGATCCTAACCCAACAACAAAATGCTTGTAACAAGTCAGCAGTGGGAATGGGAGGTGGGTCTGGAAGGGGGAAGTCAAGAGGTGGCTAAACCCACTGCTTCTGCAGCAGAAGGCTGATTCCAGATTTTGACCCCACTTGCAAAGTTAGATTCTGGTTCCAGTTTGGGTCCAAAGAACTGGAACCTCTGGTTCTAGCCCACCAACCTGGGGCACTGTCTTAACAATCAATAATCATCCATTCTAGCACATTGGAGGCAAAGATTTTGGCTCTTCCCTGGTCTTGACATGATTTCCCTGCAGAGTGACACACCCTCCACTTTGTCACAAGTCTGTAACAGCCCATCCATCAAAAAATCACATTAACCCTTCCTTACTAGAGTGACTAGAAGAGGGCAGTTCTTTCCCAAGATCTCCTCTTACAGCCAAGGCCTGCCAAATTACAGGCCAGATGTCAGATTTCAGGAGAACTCCACAACTAACACTTTGAAGGTGACCATTACATCTGGTCGAAGGAGACCAAAACTAACATGACAAGAACAAGTGTTGTATTACCCTTATGATTGTAAGTCACAAGACCATCACCTTCATGATGAATAGCAATAATAGTTTGACTTTTAGACGAGTCTACAGGGATGGCACCTACTTATCAGCAGAATCAAGGATTGATTGTAGATTAGGTGTGGGTGAGCACTCTCAGTCTTCACAATGACATGGAATTGGATCTACAGTTCACTTTGAACAGGTCACTTTGAAGTACTCATCCACCATCATTCCTGTGAAGGTGTGGTAGCTCAATAATAATATTGAGCTCTAGATGGAAGAATCCAATGGTACAATGGATGAACACATGTGCTTCAGTAAGGGCTTTAACTGAAAAACCTCTGAATCTTTGACAAATGAGAGCAAACATTAATCCGCATTGTTGGCCACTCCAATTTTGATATCTTCTCCAGTCCTCTGTGAAACAGTCCCTACCAATCCTAGTGAGAATTAAAAATTCTGTCTTCTGCTTCTCTCTCCATGTTGCTCGATAGGATAGCGGATAAAGGTGAGGTAGATACATGGCCCCAAACCCTAAACTGCATTCTGTTCTTTTTTAGAAGAGATCTTGGCTTGCAGTATCACAGCCATTTGATTAACAACATTTCTGCATGCCAATGCTTTTTAGACTTTGCAGCAAGCAGTAAGCATCCTATAACAACTCTGAAAACAAGTATGGTCAAATGGTGACCAGAAGTGAGATATATACAATGAATGACCAACATGTTACCCTCTTCCACATTGTAACATTGACAGATGTATCAGTGCAAATTCTACACATGATTGTGAAAGTAAAATTATCCTTCTTCAGCATGATTGGCTGTGGCAGATCCCCATTCAAACCTACACAGCAAACCATAAAACCTCGTCAATACTTCCATGTGTTCATTCAGGCATGACTCTAAAGGTTGACAATGACTTTTATTGTGGAAAAGCAAGACATGCAATCCCAGCTCACATCACAACAACAAAGCATAACTTAGCATCAAACATTACAACAATGACATTAGTAGCTGCCTGCACATTGATCTCCTGCACAAGGTCAAGAATGTCCTTGTGAGATGCATGTTCGTCATGTGAAATATTTAACTGTACCACAGTGAAGACAATTTCAACAAGCTCCAATATCATCTCTTGTGTGTTTTAATGTTGGTCCAGTAGTGCACACAGACTTCATCTTGCATTGGACACTCAGCTATACCCATGCCCTCGCCTCCCCTCATGGATTGACAGCAAATGCTCAAAAAAATGTCCAAAACATAACCATACCAAAAGAATACATAAACAAAACCATGCCTGTCTACCGATACTCCCTGCCTCTGATTCTGCACATGCCAAATTAACCAAAGAAAGAAAGAAAAACATGCCGCAAGCCCATCTGAGCCTATCAATCCTTCATGCCTGCATTCTCTAGCATGCCAACAATATCACTGTTTTTTGCTTTGTGTTCTGTTTTCAGTATTCTTTGAGATCTTCCTTCCATTGATCCCCTTCTGTGCCACACATTACATTTCCTCATTCCAAAAAAAGAAGTGGAAACAATAAGAGGCTGCTAGAACACAATAGCAGGAGGCTCCAGAACAAAGACGAAAAAAATGCATCCTCCTCTACTGGCAAGCATCAGGACTGTCTCTTAGCCCTTAGGGGCTGACTCCTTTTCCTAACCCTAACCGAGGTAACGTGACTTCAAAACCTTCTTTATTGGGAAAGAACCCTAGATTGGACATTACGGCAGCCTCGCCTACTCCTGATGCGACCCCTAACCCCACACAAAAAGAAAAAAAGCATGTAATTTAGACCATGGAAGAAAGCCCAAGGCCATGAAGTTACCGGAACCTAAAACCAGTGCGAAGCAGCCACAGCTAACAACAAACCAGACTCATAGTAGGTGTTCAAACACTTCAGAGAACCCAGACAAGGAGTTGTTGCCAAAGATTGAATACGCCAGCCACTAAACGTACCTTGGGAGAGGCAGTACCCGGAGCCAATTGAGACTGATCGTCGTCAGGTGACACAGGGGACGATGCTTTCTTCCTGAGATCGGAGATGCAACGAGCCCTGCAGAGCGCCCCTCTGAGCAGCAGCAGCAGCAGCAACAGCAGTTTTTGCCATAATGAGAGCACGCAATGCAAATATTAACTACGCAAGATGCATCCAACTCGCCCCCGCACAAACAAGCCCAGGCAAGCAATCAAAACTGCGCGCGCGTAAACACGAGAGCATGAAACCCTAGGTACCAAACAACACAAACTGCATGACCAAATTAGGGTTATTCAGATATTAATGAAAATTTTGATTATTCAAATTTTCACATTGAATATCTCGAGATATCACCAAGGGTGATGCCCTTTTTGAAACCCGTCTAGAGGTTCTCCCTGGGTTGAAAACCACCCATTTGCATCCTTTCCATTAAATTTTTTCATACCCTGTCAAGGTGATAAAAATTAGCAGGCTCAAGGTGTCAACAAATAGTAAATGTATTGTTGGCTGTGGTAGGTAGGCTTAGAAAAAATAAAAATAAAAATTAGGTTTGCAGCACGAGGTGCCACAAAGCAGTTGCCTTTGTGAAGCCACCCTTTACCCCTTACCCTCTTTTCTTCTCTCCTTATAAATCTGGAAAGTTTTTAGTGTTTTGGAGTGTGATTAAGAGTTTTTTTTTCTTTGGTTAATCTTCTTATGCTTTTTTGGTGTTCATCACTGCTTTCTTGATGTGTGTTCCTATTGTTTGTTGGTATTTCTGTTATCATGTGCTCTTATTGCTCATTGGTGCTTCATTATTGTGAGCTATTGTTATTTGTTGGTGTTTTGTTGCTATGCATTTGTGTTGTTCATCTTTTTCATATGTTGCACATTATTGTTGCTTGTTGGTGCTTTTTTGTTGTTCATTCTTGTTGTTCATTGTCACCTCTTTATTGTGTGTTCTTCATGTTTGTTGGCGTTTCATTGTTGTGCACTCTTTGTGTTCATCAGTGCTTCCTTGTTGTACGCTCTTATTAGTTGACGTGTGTTTTTGTTAATCATCAACACCTCCATGTTGTGTGGTCTTGTTGCTCATTGGTGTTTCCTTGTTATGCGTCCTCGATGCTCATTGATGCCTCCTTGCTGTGTTGCGTGCTCTACTTGCTTGTCGATGCTTCCTTGTTGTGTTGTGTGTTTTGTTGCTCATCAGCGCTTCCTTGATGTATAATGTATTACGTGTTCTTGTTGCTCATTGTTGTTTCCTTATTGTGTTGTGTGCTTTTGTTGCATGTTGGCGCTTTTTTGTTATGTTATGTTGGTGTTTGTTGGCGCCTTCTTGTTATGTGCTCTATTGCTCATCAACACCTCTTCACTATGCATTCTTGTTGTGTGTTCTTAGTGTTCGTTGGTGCCTCGCATAATTTAGGTACATCTTTAACTTTGGTGCTTTTCATTACCTCTTTTTTGTGCACACTTGTTGTTCATCAATGTTTTATTATTATGTGTTAGTGTTCTTTGGTCCTTTTAAGATTGGTATTTCCCCTTGCATTTTTCTATGTATGTATGGAAGAAGACAATTTTTAGTTTTTTTTCAAGTCCAAGGTATTTTGTATTATTTTGTGTAGTTTTTTTCTTTGAAATGCATTTTTCTTTTTTTACATTTTAAATTATTTTTTAGTTTTTAATTTTCCTAAAAAAAAATTTCAAACATTTGTTTTCAATTTTTGTTTCTATTTTAATTAGACATGTTTTAGGAAAAATAATTATCGTTGTTAATCATTTGACATATTGTGTGTCGTGTATCGTGTGTAGGATTAAAATCCCATTTGCACAAAAAAATTCCCACATTAAATTTTTTTTCTGGCACAACTTTTACCTCCAAAATCTTATTAATGCTTGCAACTAATTTATTTTCTTATAATTGTTTTTCCTTTTTTGTTTGGTAGCCTTTGCATAAATTAGGCAATTCAAATTGAAATGCATAATTTTGGAAAATTTAATACTTATTTAAAAATTTCTCCTCCAACCTATCTAATATCTATTGAGAAATGGAATCAAGTGATCAAAATGAAAATGTAATTTTAATTGATGGTGAAAATGAAATTTGTTTCAATCAATGGAATATGCAAGATGAAATTTTGAATGTAAATTTTTACATAAAAAAATACAAC
>Ga0209611_10002807_pt1 | contig 30498 bp, 28 predicted proteins | sample S1TSphgellanicum_3_FD_187693 | JGI IMG/M metagenome (GOLD analysis project Ga0209611, IMG submission 187693) | Host-associated microbial communities from peat moss isolated from Minnesota, USA - S1T2_Fc - Sphagnum magellanicum MG (SPAdes) (version 2) | ecosystem: Host-associated > Plants > Peat... | reverse complement strand
CCCCCCCCCCTAAATTGGCAAAATTTGGTCACTAGAAAAAATAAAATAAAATAATCAATATAACCATTTTTTCTCAACATCATTTTTTTTTAACAACATTAATTATTGATTAATAAAAAAATATTAATTACAAAAATTTCAAAAAAAATCACAACATATAATTTATATAAATTTTTAAATAATTTAGCAATTCATTTTACCTCTGTAGAAATAAAAGAAACGTAATTTAGTGATTTTTGGAATTAAATAGTTGGATTACCCTCCCCCCCTTTAATTAACAATATTTTTTGTTTTGTCTTTGATGGCAAATTTTCGCAACGTGGTGGTTCTTTTTGGGGAAATATTAGATAATAATGAAATTTCAAAGAAAATTATCAAGGGGTGTCATTTCTTTAAAAATTTTTAAAATATGGGAGTAAAAATATAAGGTGTTATATATTAGTTATTGGGTAAAAGGTACTATTTATTCAAACATATATTTATAATTAATATAATTTATGTAATAATTAATAATTAAAATGTATAATTAATCTATGTTGGTTTAAATATGTGCATAATTTTTAAAAAGGTAATAATAGGGTGAAAAAAAATAGGTTAAACAATCATATAATACATTCCAAAAAATGTTTTGTTTGATGCACATGGTTTAGAACTCCAACACTTAGTGACCCCTTATGAAAATAATGCAAGTTCAATTCAATTATCATCATTTGAACAACAACACAAAATTGAAATAATAATCATAACAATTCATTGATGTCATAATTATGATATCACCATTTTTCACTTTTAAAAAAAATTAAAAAATTTCAACTCTAAATACTTAGACATAAACTTGTAACAAAACAAGCCTAAAAATAAATGCTAAATCATGGTAACAATAAAAATAATAATATACCCAAACAACTTTTTTTTAAAACAATCTAATTAAGATTTATATTTCTCATACATCAAGACATAAAATGGAGAAATAATTTAAGGATAGTTTTTTGAGGTTTTATTATTGTGGCATCATAAACATTTGTAATAAAAAACTTGTCCAATGATGGACAAACTTGGGGAAAAACATAGTTTAAAATTTATGTTAATGTACAAGTTTGAGCATTAAAAATTTTAAATATAAAGGTTTACATGGACCTTAGATTTTGTATATATGAACATTTTGACTTAATATTTAATCCAAATATTAATGTGAAACACAAAAAGAAATTATACATCCATTTTAAAACATTATGGTGAGTGTAAAATGCAATTAGATAGTAATGGATTTAACACATTTAAAATGAATGATTCAATTCATGTGCAAATGTTGATAGTTGAAGAAATGCCAAAAAAATCACTAACCATTATAGTGCAATGTGTAAATAAAATTGAATGTTACCTTAATTTTCACATATTTTTTTTGAAATTATTAAAAAAAAAAAAAGGTGAATTCTTGTGTAAGTGCAAGGTGCAGTTTATGAATAACATTTTCCACTTGTTATCAAACCTGGATTCAATTTATGCTAGATGTTAATAGTTGAAAAGTTGTTAAAAGAATGACTAAACAATATTACCATTCTTGTAAGGAGTCTAGGGTTGAAATATTTTCCATGTCGATTTTTATTATTATTATAAAATTCAACATGGAGGAAAAAATCCAATACTAGTGAACAAGGCAATTATTGTTTTCACTATGGAAATTATGCATAAATAACTAGTAAAAAAATTCACTTGTTATTTGTGCACGATGATAATAAATCAAATAGTGCTCAAATTGGACAAGTAGTTGCAATGGGTGGTAGTGGAAAAATCCAAGATTTTTTCCTGTGTTCTGGTCACCAAATAGACAATTGTTCTTACTAGTCTAATAGTGTTTTACTTGCACACATAATATTAACGGATGATAGACCGTATCCGACATCTGTACTTGTTCAAAATCTAGGTTCAAATATTCAAAATCCGATTTATTCTTCAGCATTACCAAATATAGCTTGTAAAAAGTTAGTTATTCCACCTATCTCTATTCCGCTTACCAGAAATGTCATGGAACAAAATCCAATAGGTTTTCCAAATTTAATGTATCTTCATGTTGGACCTTATATGCCATATTTTGGTTTAATTATAGGGGAGTAGGGGGTGTTCCCACAATGTGGCCTCCTATGCCTGACCCTTTAACTACCCCCATAATATCACCAAAGCCAGTTCAAGGAATTGTATAAGCTGGGATTGTAACATATTGTGGGGAGCCTTTAGATGAGGATGAAGATTATTCTGAAAGAAAACACAACCTTAGGATGCTACGAATCATTTTTACCAAAAAACCATACTATGACTAGAGGGGAAAACCATCCCTAATTGGAGATGCTAGTAGACCACTTACGAATGGATGAACTGTACCTATCAACAACGGTGGTGGTGGACCTTTCGGCATAGGTGGTAATGGGCCTCCAGGAAGTGGACCTCTAGGAGGTGATGGTAGCGGTCGTCCAGGTGGTGGTGGTAGCATATACCCAACATACCAAAATCCCAAACCATACATTGCAAGACTAGCAAGGCCATGGATAGGGCCTACTTGGAATTCATGGTACCTTTCATAGTGTCTTGTCCAACACCTTATAACACCAAATCTTCCATCGAGTAGGAAATCCTTACCATACCCCACTTACATTGCAGGAATGAACCTAGATGTTCATGTACGTGTGTTTCGCAAAGCCATTTAGATTAATGGAGAAAAAAATGATGTTGACATTGTTAATCTATTTTGTTTTACACTTCACGATGCCATATTCAAGTGGGGAGAGAATTTTATGAGAGCCTATCCTAGTTGCAGATTTGACAAATTGGAAGTTACATCCTATAAACGTTATTGAAAAGTACAAACATATGAACAAGTGTACATGGCATTACAAGTAATAAAACAAGGCATGGATGAAAAAGTGGAAGTATACTATGAACATATATTGAAATTAGTAAACTACCTTCAACATCAAACAAATGACATTTTGTTGACCACTTTCTTTTGAATAGGATTTCAGCCATAACTTCACATAGCAATAGTGGGGATGAAGAGGGACACCTTGTTCGAACACAAGGATGTTGCAATCACCTATGAAGAAAGTATGGGAAATGCCAATGAATATTGGAAATTGTTGGAACTTCTAATCAAATAAGATAAGTTAGTGAAGGAAGGCGAACAAATGTAATTTGCGATCAATGCAATAGATCGGGACACTCTAAGGAGCGTTGCCATTGGAATCTGGATAACCTAAACAACAAACTTAAAAATAAGAAGGAAGTAATAGTGGATGGAGTTTTGGCACAAACTAATGGTGGTACAAGAAATAAATCCGATAACAAAGGAGGTTGTAGAGAAGCAAACAAATATGGTTCAATCATTTACCACTACTTCATCTGCAATTTCATTGAACATAAAATTTACGACTACCCTCGTAGGGATGTAATTCAAGCCATGTTCAAGGAAAAGGCAATGGTAACTACACCTAAAAAGGACAATGTTGTTGTCAACATGGTTTTTGTAGTTACAACCCATAATCAAATACCCAAAAATGTGGTATTGAAGGAGAAGGAACCTTTCAAAAACAAGAGCTTAATCGATTGGCAAGAAGAGGAAAAGCTTCAACATTCATTTGAAGTAGCTATCAAGGACCTATAACACAAGGAGTTGTTTAGAGCAAATATACTAACTCTGATTAAAGCCAATCTCACAAAGAATTTTGGTTTGGAAACCAAGAATCAATATATTAAATCTATTGAACCTACCAACTTTATCAATTCTATTGGATCTATCAATGTTACTGGTTTTATTGGCTCTATCGAAAATATCATTATTACCAAATTTATTGCAAATACCAGAATAATCGATTTTTTTTGGTTTTGGAGGATATAACCCAACAACTATTAGAAAGTAAACATCCCTTTAATTTGGGCCAACTTTTAAAAATCACTCCAGATTTGAAACAATATATTGTTACCAAGCTTGCCCTTAGAAAAAGAACTATCATTATGTCAGGATCTAATCTAGTTATCGCCTCAGTGACAATTAATCTTCACATGGCTATGATATAGGTTTAGGTGGACAAGAACATAGTTGAGGATGTCTTATTGGATGGAGGCTCCAACATGAACATCATGACGAAAGAACTATAGTAACAGTTAGGGCTTTTGAGTCCTAAACCAAACTTGTATACACTTTGGATGGTGTATCAAACCATCATGAAATAAGTTGGACTAATCAAGGATTTGATTTTAATTTCACCTCGTTGGGACATCAAATTTCATGTTCCCATAGATGCTTCTAATATGGTAGTCGGGGCTATGCTAGCGAATAACCTCATTAGAAAATGTGACCAACATATTGCTTATGCATCACGATTGCTCAACATTGATGAACAAAATTATATGACAACCGAAAGAAAGGCGTTCACAATGGTGTATGCTCTCCATATATTCTATCATTATTTGTTGGGTAACAAATTCATTTTCTATGTTGATCACATGGTGTTGTTGTACTTGGTTTGAAAACCCCAAGTTTCAAGAAAAATAACACAGTGGCTACTTCTCTTCTCAGAGTATGATTTTTTGGTAATTTATAAACCAAGGAAATTTCACTATGTGGTAGATGCCTTATCCTACATGCCTGATTTCAAGAAGAAAGTGGAGTACCGGATCAGACAATGGATGCTCCACTTTTCCTTTTATAACTAGTGTGGTTATAAGAAATCTCCAAATGTTTCATTATCATAAAATTTTTGGTTCACTATGGCCAAGACCAAAAGAAAAAGCTAACTTCAAGACCTTTACATTTTTCTTTAATACAGGGAAAATTATACCATCAAGGTCAAGACCAAGTTTTGAGGCATTATTTTTAGGACTTGAAAATTCCCATAGTGTTATGGGAGATGCATGGAGTCATTGGTGGACATTTTTCATTCAAAATCATAGTTCACAAGATTTTGGATGCAAAATATTAGTGGCCCATGATGCACAAGGATGTTTTCCAATATTGCCAAGCTTGTGACAATTGTTAACAAACATGTGTTAAAGGAGTAGTTACTTGTGGTAATTATTAATTATTATATTTCTATTTATTTAGCTACTATTTTTAAAAATTATTAGTTAAATGACATAGTTTTTATCACCATTTGAATTCAAATAGAACATAGGACTTCTTTTTAAAAACATATCTTTTGGAGAAAAGAAAGAGATGAAAGACCATTGTATCATTCTAGAACATGGAGCTTTAATGCTATTGAGAGAAATATGTTTTGATCTTTGGAACAACTTTGTTTCCATAGTTAAAATTGTTATTTTGATGTTTTTTATATCATACTTTCATTATTGGATATTAATTTTGAAATTAATTTTAAGTAGATCTAAATGAACACATTGTGTTAATATTAGTTTTATTGTATTTTAGTCCAAATTTTAGACTAGAATATAGGATTAGAGATTCTGTTTTTACCATTTGGTGACCATCCCAAGGTGTGAATTCAGGATGAATTCCACACTGTTGTTTATGTTTTGTTGCTAAATTTTTTGTTTCTATAGAAAAATAATGACGCACTCCCGACTCCCTAAAGGACTCAAATGTGAGTCCAAATAGAAGATAACGGAAGAGGGAAGAGTTGAGGCACGTTCCCTAGTTCACAACATTTTGAGGGATAGAGGGGCATGTTAGAGCTTCGGGATGGGACTAGGAAAAGTTGACAAGCTTCACTCACTCACACAGGCCTGCACACAACCCACACAAAGTGGTTAGTGCATAGTTGGAGCACCTTTGGTGCTAGGACAAACCATGGGCAACACAGACACATTAGACTCACCACGGCCCGGACTTGGGGGAAGCCACCACCTTCCCCCTAATAGTATATTTTATGGCTGGCCATGGAGCTTACATCCAAATGGCTTTTCTCTCCTGTGACTCCCGAGTGGGAGTCTCGAAATTGCGCCAATTGGGACTCCCGCGACTTTGGAGCCCCATAACTTTTCGAGCAGACCTTGAATCGAGATGTGGTTTGATGCAAAGTTGTAGTTCTCATTAAAAACTTTCCAACGGTATGTTGCATGCTCTCTGCAGCCAAGTAAATCGGGTTGATTCCTAACTTTTTGTGGTCAGGAGTCAAATTGATAGTTTGACTCTCGACCCTTCTTTTGGCCATAACTTATGTTTCAGATATCCAAATGAGTAATGAAAGCCCATTTTAGACATCCATGTTCTAAGAGCTTTCCAATGATATAAAGAACGCCATAAGCCATTGAATTTTGACCCCTAAAATCACTCTCTGAAGTTTCAGGAGTCCACTGGGACTCCATCTCCCAAAGTGGGAGTTGCCTTGGGAGTGTGAGGGTTCACTCCCTCATACTCCCTCACATTTTTTTACACTCATGAGAGTATGTGATGTGACTCCCAGGCTTGTTCTCGGCTCGCACCCTTGCAACCTTTTTGCTTTGACTCTCGAGCTTCCTCTTGGCCCGTAACCTTGTAACCCTTTTGCCTTAGTCGCAAGCCCAAAGCTAGGGTTGCAATAAATAGTAAGATTTTGTTTTGTTTTTTGCATTAAAAGAAAAATTTAATCATAATTTTTTTTTCAAAATTTTCTTTTAAGGAAAGTAGCTAATTGTGAAGATTTTGTTTTAATGCAAAAGTTTGTTCATATTTGAATTAGGATGTGGAGAGATGAAAAATAGAATTGTAATTAGAAGTCTAAGGAGACAATTAAATTAAGTTGTGTTACATGAACAAGTGGAAAATGGCATTACCATTAGTAACAATTTGAATGCAGATCATGTAGATCAATAATTTGAAACACCTAGAAAAGTTTATTAAATAAAATAGAGACATCCATGGTGTCGCAACCCTAGCCTTGGGCTTGCGACGAAGGCAAAGGCTTGCGAAAGTGAGGGCCAAAAGTGAGCCCAGGAATCACATTTCATGTTCCTGGGAAATGCAAGAGAGTGGGAGGGAATGAACCCCACACTCCCAAATGAACCCCCACTTTGAGAAGTTGGAGTTTCAATGGACTCCCAAATCTTCAGAGGGCGATTGCAAGGGTCAAAACTCATTGGATTGAAATGTTTCATATATGATTGGAAAGCTCTTAGAACTTATATATCTAAAATGGGTTCGCATCACCATTTGGACACTTAAAACACAAGTTATGGCCAAAAGAAGGGCCGGGAGCCAAATTGATAATTTGACTCTCGACCACTAAAAGTCGGGAATTGCCCTGATTTCCTTTTTGCAGGTGTTTTGCCACATACCGTTGGAAAGCTCTCGACGAGAGCTACAACTTTGCTTTAGATTTCATCTCAATCGGAGGTTTACACACAAAGTTATGGGCCCCAAAGTCATGGGAGTCCCAACTTTGGGAATTTCGGGACTCCCACTTGGGAGTCCCGGGACAAAATGCCATTCGGGTGCTGGCCTTGTGGCCAAGCATAGAGTATAATATAAGGGGGAAGGTGGTGGCTTCCCCCAAGTCTAGGCTGTGGTGAATCTTGTGAGTTCGTGTTTGTTCGTGGCTTGTCCGTGCACTAAAAGTGTTCCAACTATGCACTAACCAACTTGTTGCTTGGTTTGTGCAGGTCCGTGTGATTAAGTGACTTACTTGCCAATCTTCCTAGTCCCATCTCGGAGCTCCAACACACCCCTCTACCCCCGAAATGCTTTGAGCTAGGGAGCACGCCCTAACTCCTCCTTCTGCTATCTTCTTCTTTAAACTCAAAACTAAGTCCATCAAGAAGCTTGGGGGTGCATCACATGGACAAAAGAGAGACTTATAAGCCATAAAACGCCTCAAGTAGCATCGATTATTCCTTGTGATGTGCAAATTGGTGAAGCACAAAGGTGCATTAATAATTTGTAACAAAATTCTAAGAGAAAAAACATCAAATTGAAAATGTAGACTCATAAGTTGAGTTTATATGAAGGAGTCGGGAATTTGAACTTCAACATAGAGTTGTGTTGGAATTAATAGATCTGATGCAACAACATGATTTTGATGTTTTGATTAAAAAAAAACAACAAAAACTCAAAGGTCAGAAAGGGAAAAATTGGTGCTAAGGTATAATTTACTTCACCTTTTTATTATCGGGAAGGCCAGGAAAATAAAGAGTTTGAACAAAGAGCTCAGAATTTTGAACCTTTGCTTAATTATGTTGTTGAGCAAGAATTCGTAACTTTGGGTATCAAAATATCCAAAGGAGTTGAGCCGGTATTTGTAATTAGACAAGAGATTGTAGTCTTACCAAGAGTAGAACCAACAATAGCAGAAGGTGTTCCTATGGCAATAAGAGTGAAGTGTAATGAACCTATAGTTAATCAGTAGAATGGTAGCATTAATAGTGGAGTTCCGAAGGATTGGAGTAAAAGAATTCATAGTGTCAATAGAGTCGCAAGAGAAAAAAACAAGCATAATAGCCTTAAGATGACAAAAGAAGAAAAGACAGTATGAAGGAGAGGTTGATTAAGAACAAAAGGCCTTTGAACCCTATGCACATCTCTCCTAAAAAGGAAAAACAACTAGAGACTAGGACAACTAAAAGAGTAGTTCTAATGTCTCAATCTAATGATGTTGAGGAGAGAAATTTTTTGTAGAAGAAGCATATCAGACAAGAGGATATTGCAATGAAAGGCAATATTGATCTGTAACAAGTAGCAAAATTACTAAGGAGGTAACAACAACAACATCAAAGACAAAAGGAAAAATCCATATCTCATAAATCTGATCCAAGATTACCAATTTCTCCCAAGTGAGAGTAGAGGTTTGATGGGTAGGAATATTAGAGATTACTAAAAAAGGAGCCAAAGTTTCAAGCTTGGCAATTAGAAGAGAAGCATATATAGGATTTTGATCATAGTCCACTAGAAGTTTAACAATCTGTCCCATCACCATAGAATAATGAAGGTATGTTGCCTTCAAGACCAAGTTCTACAATAGGATTGAATGTATTTAGAGAAGTCTGGACTATACACAGAAGTTTAGATTCATCAAGTACAAGTTCCAAGGGTTAGACTCCTAGGTTTAATACACCAAGGTTTGTGCAAGGGGTAGAAGCATAATTAGATGAACATAAAAGAACTACTACTATGTTTAAACATGCAACAAAATATAGTGTACATATGACAAATATTTTGCTTGGACTTTTTGATCTAGAGATAAAAAATAAGCAAATTATAGAGAAGGATAGATCAAAATCTTTAGGGAGCTTTGGAGAATGAGTAAAAGCTCAAAGCAGAATTACATGATAGGAATAATGAGAATAATAAGGTATTGGCAAAATTCTAGGTAGGCAGACAAAAGATTGATAACATACAGAAATAAAACAAGGATTTGGAGAACATCATAATGGAAAGAGATTCCTTGCATGAATTTTAAAGGAGGCAGATGCCAATTATTAGGGTTTAAAATAGAGAAGGATACTCCAAGTATAAAACATAACAAATTTCGGAAGGACTATGGGCACATGGAGGAATTTTTAAAAAAACATCAGAAGGAGGTGGAGGAGCTCAAAGTGGATAATGCTAATCCATATCAAGCTACGAATGAGGTATAAAGGTAGGCTGACCATAAGCATGCATAAATGGACATGAATTTGTAGAAACAAATGGCCTTTAATGAAAAGTTGAATGAATTTTTGGAGGAGATTCAAAAGAAAAAACCCTTCAATTATGATATTGTTTTTACAGAAAATAGTGAATTCAAAAAGCATAATACTTTGCTTTAGGTAAAACTCAAGGCATTATCAATTGAGGAAAAATATGCAAACTTATGGTGGGATGTAGTTTAAAACATTGTCTAGAAGGATATTGGGAAGGTCTGAAGGAAGTATGATAGGAATGAAAGGCTGTATAGACACAAGATTTCTCAGATGGTAAAAATTATGCCATCATTTAAGTATGAGCCTTTAGTTCTATTTCCAAAACCAAAGATTTCAGATGAGGAAGAAGACAAAGGGGATACAGATGGGGCAGGATGATCATGTACAAGAGTTCCAAAAGAGCCAAGAGACCTTAGAGGAGGAAAGGATAGCCGTGAAAGGGAGGATGCTGAATAGACTTTAGAACAAGTATAATTTATTTTTACAGGAAATGAGTTCTTAGGAGTATGCATCTATAGTCACAAATATAGGGGAGCAAATACAACCTGAGGAACATATAATGCAAGAGGATCACCAGGGTCAAATTGAGCATGTGTCAAAGTTGCAACAATAGGATCAAATTCATATTACATCATATTTACAACCAAACCAACACCTATAACTTGTATCAGAATTACAATAGTAAGAGCGGACTCAGCTCATAACATATTTGAAGTTGTAGTAGTAACTACATGTGATAACAAAGTTGCAATCATAACAATAGAATGTAACCCATCAACAAACAATTGCATAGTTGTCAACATAAGCATTAAAAGAGCAACAACAAATTTTGTATACAATAGAAAATCAGATAATGCTTCAATCTAAAATACATGTAAAGCACACTATAGAATAAATAGAATAGATTGTTGTATATATAGATTAGATTTTTTGAATCTCGGGATTGGAAACATCAAAACATTTAGCTTTTTTAACACATTTTTTTCTAGAATTTTGGGACATAATTCAAAATATGAGTGGGGGTAATGTTAAAGGAGTAGTTACTTGTGATAATTATTAGTTAGTATATTTCAATTTACTTAATTACTATTTTTAGGAATTATTAACTAGATTACATAGTTTTTATCACCATTTGAATTCAAATAGAACATAGGATTTTTTTTTGAAGTATATCTTTTGGAGAAGAGAAAAAGATGAAAAACCATTGTATCATTTGAGAACATGGAGCTTTAATGGAGTATGAAAGAAATATGTTTTTATCTCTAGAAAGGTTTTGCTTCCATAATGAGAATTGTTATTTTGATTTTTTTTATTATCATATTTTCATTATTGGATTTTAATTCTGAAATTAGTTCTAAGTAGATATGAAGAGCAAATTGTGTTAGGTATTAGTTTTAATGTATTTTAGTCCAAATTTTAGACCAAAATATAGGATTAAAAATTCTATAATTACCAAGAGGGAATTTAATACATAGTAACATTTTGAAACTGATACTTCATTGCTAGCGAAACCCTTCATGAAATGGGGATTGGACTTACTCAGCCTAATCAAACCCATAAACAGGTATAGCAGAAACAAGTACATTTTAGTAGCAATCGACTATGCCACCAAGTGGGTGGAAGCAAAGGCATTACGCACCAATACAATGGCCATGACAACAAAATTCATCTATGAATTCATTCTCACATGGTTTGGTTGTCCATTTATTTTGGTAAGTGATCAAGGCATTCACTTTATCAACGATGCCATTAAGATTTTTACCAATCATTTTTTGTTATGACATACGACCCCGACCACTTATTACCTGCAAGGCAATGTATAGGTAGAATCCCACCAACAAATTCATTAGTTATTGTTCACTTAGTTGGTAAATGAGAATTGTACCAATTGGGATGAACACCTACACACGATATTGTATGCCTACAGTTCAACATTCAAGGTAACCATTGGACATACATTGTTTCAACTAGTATATGACCTTTACCCTTTGATGCCAATAGAATATTTGTTGCCCACGAGAAATTCACATCCCAACCGAAACTTCTTTCCTACTCATGTTTTGACTAATTGCATGGTAAAATTAAAACATTTGGATGGAACCCATCAGGAGGCAATCAAATGGACAAGTACAAGGCAATGGAACACAACATTATGGGCTCAACAAAACCATAAAATTAAGATGTTCTTTATGGGGGACACAATTCTTTGGTTTCCACAAGGTTGAAAAGAACACATTGGAAAATTCAAAAAATGGTGGTTTGGTTTGTATAAAATACAATATTGTCTCCCCAACAATATTGTATTATTCATCAATGTAGACAAGTTCGAACCAAATCCATTTTGGTGAACATCAACAAGCTAAAACCTTATCGATATTTGGGACAAACTCCCAGAGGATTAGAAACTATCATCAAAGGGGGAGGATAACATAAAGAGGACTTAAGAGAACATTTTTACTATGGCTTTATTGAAAATGAGACAACCTAGAAAATCAAAATCAACCAAAAAAATCTGGTTTTCATCACTAAATAGGTGAATGAGACTATCGAATTGAAAAGGATTTTCAGTTCAACAAATTTCGATAAAGTCTAACCAAAAAGTTGGAATTTCACTGAAACACATCTATCCAATGAACTTGTTGGAAATTTTGGTTCAACAATAAATTGTAAGTCGAAATCGACCATAACAAATTTGGGTTTGGAATATTCAACCAAAAATTCTACCCCAAAATTAGTTGGGGTAGATTTTGAACTTTTAAGGTGGAATCGTCATGAACAATTTTGGTTTGGAATCTACATATCAAGATTCCATCCCAAAATCTATAGGGGCAAATTTTGGAGTCGGGGTAATCAATATCAGTTGTGTTTTCATCCAAACCAATGAATCGATGTTGGAAGGATAGGAATTCATTAGTACTTGTAAAACAATTTGTAAAATTGGCGCCAAGTTTAGGCACTCGAACTTCGATATAAAATAGGGAATTATTCGCTTAGTTTCTTCTCTCTCTTTCTAGTATTGTTATGTTGCATTAATTCTTATTAATTTTTTGTTGGTGAAGATGAGGGGAAACATTAGCAAGGAGATGGTAGAAAAGATGAGAAGGATAGAGAGTTTAGAATTTGAATCAAGTCGAACCAAGGCACATCGGAATTTGATCGTGAGGAAAAGAAGAGAAAGAAAATGGTTGTAACCCTTTTTGGTAGGGGAAAGATATGGATTGTAGGTAGAGATGTGGAGTGGGTTTGGCACATTGGCATTTTTGGTTTGTTCAACATGTAGTTGAGTTTGATATGGCCATTGGTCAAGGAGTTTCTATAGGCCATCACCTAATTTAATCCAAAACAAATCAAATCGGTTGAGCAAGGAGTCCTGGTTTTCATAACCAAAAAGAGGATGGTTGAGATGTTCAAGCTACCGAAAGTAGGTATCACCAAGTTATTGGCCAAGCCAATGAAGGAAAAGGAAAAAGAAATGGAGGCAATTGTCTATTGGAAAATCGCCCCACTGGAAGCACTTGTCGATAGGGAAAGGTGGAAGGTTTCCTTTTGCAAGGGAATGTATGCAGCCATATTTCCAGCATTAATCTAGGTAATTTGGTTAAAGGGCATCAAACTCACCTATGTGGCCCAAAAATTGATGAGTTTTGTGGTGTTAGTCGAGTAGGGCATGAACGTGAATTGGTATGTTGTACTATTCAACAACCTTTATAGCAAGTTACATGATTTGTTTGCACCCACAAAACTAAGCACAAGTAGGGCAACACCATATTTGGTGCTACCCAAGTGGTAGACATTTTACTTTGAAATATGTTTCTAGTAGACTTGATATTCATCCTACCGAAATCAGACGAAGAGGATGAAGGTACTGCTAGACCAAAATCAAAAGTTCAAGTTGTAAGGAGTAGCAGGGTTCCAAGTACACATTTCTGGCATGCACCCATTGATCTAGACAAGGAAATGGAGGATGTCAAAAAGTTGGTGGGACGAGTACCCAACCGGAAAGCTCACAACAATCGAAAATTTTGCCAACATTGCTATCGGCATCGAGAGCATGGAATTTGGGTCAAGTTTGTCCTTGAAATCCTATACTATCCCTAGGGAAATGCACTCTAGTTCAACGATCACTAGAAGCGTTAAGTCCTTGAAGAAGGAAAGAATGCGAAGTTCAAGTCCAAATCGGATTGAAGAAGTTTTTAGTGCAAGACTTATCGAAACTACATTCAATGCCTATAGGTATGGTAGAAACCCCTATAAACATTTGTAGCCAACTACAACAATGGTTGGAGGGAGAGGCAATTTTAGTGAGTGATATACTGAAAATGGATATTCCACTAGAAATTTTTTTTGATGGCAACTTTGTACAAAGTTTAAGTGAAGCAACTGAAGAACATCGCCCCTCCTAATACTTCATTTTTGGTATTGGGTGGATTTTTTCCTCCATAAAAGGGTTCTAATTCCTTTGGTTTTTTCTTCACTAAAAGGTTTGGAGGACCACCTACTCTGATCAAGAAAGTTTGCCCAGACAATGGGCAACATTTTAACAACTTTTTAGTTGGCCATAACAAAAAAGGAGGCTGCAAAGGTGTTGCAAAAGAACTTGCAAGAGTTAGTTGGTTTGAAAGGTTAACTATTGTAGTTAGAGAAGGCTAACTAACATGACGCTCTTACCATATAACATTTGTAGACAAAGCTATAGAGCTTGGAAGGCATAAGGAAGAAGGTCCTAGAGTTGGAAATCAAAAACTCCAACTATTGGAACAAGTTACTGGATCTCCACAAACGCCTTATCGAAATCAGAAACACATTGGGCTCCATCGATTTGGAATGAGTCAAGCTCAAGTAGGCTTTGGAATAGGAGTAGGCAAATTGGAAGCGATGGAGCAATCTATGACCCTTACCAAAAAATTATTTGTTTCAGTTAATGGGATGGTAGAGCGGTTGGAGAGCTAAAATCAATCATTTACCAAAACCATGTAGAAGCAACAATTAGAGTTGTAATAATCAATTAAAAAAATCTAGTTGCTATAACAAGATTCAGAGAAGGTTCAAAAGAAACTTAGTGTAATTCAAGAGGAGTTGGGTGCGCTAGTAGAGGAGATGAAGGCGTTAAGGCAGAGGGTGAAGCTCACAAACCTCTACCACTACCAGATGGAGGAGTTCGACAACTTGAAGATGGAGCATGCATTTATGACAACTGAATTTCTAATCTATTAGAAAAGTAGTAAGAGGAGCAAGAAGAGCAAGAGGAGCCAAGCCAAATAGTGGGAGTTGTACAAGGAACAAATTGGTGAAATCATCTAGGAGGCATTTGAATCCTATTGAAAAGACAAAGAGTTGTACCAATTACATATTGAGACTTACTGACATGTGATGTCACATCTAGTGATGCCGCCTTTCGAGTTTGATAGAGTGTAAACTCATTCTAGATTTGCATCCAAATCTAATTCACAAGGGAATGGAATAGAGTGAACGCAAAAAGATGGAGGTAGATTTGGTGGTTGCATTGGAAACACGACCTATTGAATCAAAAATAACTTCTAGTATTGGGATTCGTTCCAATATTGTAGATGGTTTTGGTGAAGTCGAAGGTGCTGCACTTATTCCAGCCACTACACTTATAGAAGCTACAGCACATTCCGATCGAATAGTCAATCTAACACAACAACCAAGAATGAGTGAGAGCAAATCCGATGGTAAAAATTGGTATGGAAGGGGGGACTTTGATTTTGATACAACCGGAATCATCCATTGTCCTTACTACCATCACACTAAGTCTTGTTGTCACAACGGAAGACCTAGGGGTAGATGGTAATTTGAGGAAATAGAAACTACAATTATGGAGTAGTATAGGTAGTGTAATTACAAGGATGTAATCCTAATTAGAAATAAGGATGATGTTGAAGGTAGATTTTACCTAAAACAAAATTTTACCAAATTTTCATTGAAATTAGATTTGACTTACCAAAACCGAATTTCCTTTACTAGAATTTTTTTTTATTGTAATCAATTTTACTAATTGGTTTATAATGTGTACGTTTAAGACCAATTTTTTTGGAGGCTAATTGTTTAATCTACTGTTTTTTATTTTTTTTCTTTGAGGTACTTAAGGCTTTGTTCCTTTGTGGACTATACATGGGAACAATTTTAGGAGTAAAATCATTTTTTCTTGCCACACCTTTGTACACATAATTCCATGTGTAGTTGTTTTCCTTCATATGTGTGGAATATTCTGACCTTTTGTATGTGAATATTTTTTAATGTATGTTTGTTTTATGTTTGTTTATGTAGAAGGTTTATGAGGCTGCCCTATTAAGTTTGGAAAATCCCTTTTGTGTTAAAGCTTTTTGCTTACTTAAAGAGAGTGATTTTTTTTTTCCTTCTACTCCCTTATTTTATTTCTTTCAAAGCTCGATAGTTCACATGGTGGCTTAAACACCATGTGACCATCCTGGCTTTATACCCTCCCCTACTCCCACACACCTACATCAACCTAGGCTTGTGTTTTGACGTTAGATGTCCTTAGGTCCTTCCATTTAGGTTTTTGTCCTCCTAGGTACAAGTGTGATAACATGAGCCACACTTGCCTTTTTGGGATTGCTTTTTGGACTACTTTATTCTTGGAATATTCCACAAAGGTTTTTAGAAAAAATATTAAAAAATCGTGATAGTTTTTTTTTATAGTACTTTGATAAGGTTTGCATTCATTTTTTTTCAAAATATATCTTTTAGAAAAAAAATCAGGTTGTTAAACATGTCTTTTTATTGTTTAAAAACACTGGTTACAATGTTTTATTAATGTTTTTTCATATTTTTTAGTCATTTGATTAATTTCAAATTTATGAACACAAGTTCCCATGATATATTAGAAATGTTATCATATAAGTAAATCCTAAAATTTTAATACCAAATTAAATTACATTTTCAATAGCATTTAACATCAACACTAGTTACATTTGGTACGGTACATATTACCATGATTGCACCTTCTCAATTGTACAACATCCTTGTTGTTTTATGGCATGATGTATAAGTGACATTTTGTTTTCCATTGGATAAGCTCGCACAAGACCCTTACGATGTTATAGCTTAACATTTGTTGTTCTTGTTACCATAGTGGTGTCTTTCTTTGCCCTTTTGAGGCGGAGCTATTGGGCATAGAGAAATGCAAATCCAATTCAAACATTTTTTAGCAAGTAATTAGGAAAACTTGTAGGAGAAATTCTTCTTACAAGCCCAAGCTTTAGCAACAAGTTGACCTTAATGCTTCCTCCTCAACATGATCCTACAACTCATAAACACCTTCTCCATAGTTTAGTCCTTGGACATGCAAGGGAATACTTTTGAGCAACTTAAGTTTTGGCACCATTTTGTCTTGCACCACATCCTTTAAAACCACCTTAGCTTTCACCACTTTACATCTTGAATCATATGGTTTTTTCTTGCTTTTTTTGGAAGATTACAAACTCGATTAAAACCTCAAGCTTTCATTTGACTTCTTTAAATTAGCATTCCAATGCATGTCGCATTTATTTTTAAATGGTCATTATGGGATGTTTTTTGAACACATTTGAGACTATTTTCTCCCAAAAGATTTTGTGAATGGATTTTCACAATTGTTTTAATTTTGTTCTCATATTGCACAAGGTCACATTCCACATCAAATTACGCATGTCCTTAGGTAGCTTGCCTTTTAGTCATGACCAAGCCTTTAGGTGGAGTTTGTCCTTAAATTGCCATGGGGGAAACATTGTATTGACTCATAAGTTAGGCTTTATGCTTTCAATTTTGTAATGTCTTTGCAACACATTTATCCCTACACGAAATTGAAGTAGCAACCAAGGGTGAATATGAAGTAATAATTCATGGTACCAAGTACACTTTGGACTTTCACCCCAACTACGTTGATTTTTAGCAAGATGTGGCAAATGCTTTCAATTCGATGTTAAGAGGGGTTATATTATTTCAAAAACTTTGTGCAATAGGTGGGGACATCACATAATTTACCCTTTTTGTTTGTGCATTCTATGATTTTGAATTTCTTTTATTTTATAGTCATCGCAATTGTGAAAGTAATGTCATAATCATCTCATTTGTCATGGAAACTCATCAAGGTGATCCCGTAGGAGTTACACTATTTGCCTAATTCATTATGGGGCACTACGTTTTACAATTAATCAGTTTCCGTCTTATTTATTTCCATCTATTGCAAATGACACTCACATAATAAGCCTCCTTTCAATTTATCATTTGCATATGACCATTTTCAAACCAAACTTCGTGCCATAAGTCGTTCTATCCAACCTCATAAATGTGTAGTATGGTCCCCTTTCAACTTGCAATCTGATTTCGTCACCCCATCCTAGTTTAACACCCCATCCAAAAGAATCAAAGTTTTGAACGTTTCAATGGGCATTTCATCACTCACATCATCTTTCATAAAAAATGCCCTATTAAAACATGTTCGGCATATTGACCTTTTTTTAAAAATGGGTGATGTTCATGTAGCTTTTGGAATTTTAACTCATTGCTTTGTACAATAACCATCATATTTATTACAATGCACATTTCTTTCTTCCACTTTCATAAATTCCCTTGTTTCTTTCGACTTCGAACTTTCTTTCAAATGTTTAGATGTCTCTTGGGTCCAAGGTCCTTTGATAACCCAAAAGGACCTTTAACTTGTAAACAAATTTTTTTCCCAATATCTTTTAATGGCATCAAGCTCATACCGATAGCCACCATTGCCTAAGCAACCTATTTAGGGTATTAGGCTTTTATAATTTTAATCATAGCTGCTAGGTTTACAGTCGATCAACATCCCTTCCTTTTTGAAGCCTTAGCATGGGTCCATAACAACACCTTCATTTTCTAGCAACACTTTAAGGTGACATGTGATCTTTTATTGCCCCTATCATGCACATGTCTTCCTCCTTTTGAACAACTCATTGGGCATCAAATGGTTCGACTTTAGGATTCGATTACAGAGTGTCCACACCATCATAACCTTTCTAACATGTTTTCTAACATGATACCTGAGGCCCATCATGTTCAAATTTTATTATGTTCTGACCTTATGGTGGGTGTTTGGCTTATGTGCTTCTTTCAATCACGTTCAACCCATCTCATCAATGAGTCAACATTGTGCTCACCAAAGATCGCTTTCACACCTTAGCTAATGTTGTCATTGTCGATCCAACATGTGTGGATTTATTTCCCCGATCTTGCACAACTCAAGGATTTGCTACCTGTGATATAGCTCAAGTGAAAGAAAGGAGTTACTATGACCAACACCCCACTTATCAATTCCTCCCTTTGGCAATTGAGGTATTAGGAGCTTCTCCACAAACAAGTTGATGTGTTTTTACATAATTGTGCCAATGAAATTTGGAGCTTCAAAAGGCTAGAAGGCCCTCCTCTTTCTGTCTTGGTTATTTTTCTTCATCAAAAAATTTCAATTATGCTATAAAGAATGCAAACATCCTCCATCTTAAGTGAGGTGATAGCGGTGAGCTTGGCTACTTCCCAACTTCCACCTCTTGATGATAAAACCCCTATTGCCATGGCCAACCTATTATAGGCGGTCGGTTGTTGAGAAGGAGAGATTACTACATCTAGTTTGTGCTGACTTGATGTCCTTTAAATTCTCCTTTTTACTTCCCAATACCTTTGTACATTTTTCTAATCTGTGGTGTGCTTATAAATAAAGTTTTGCAGGGTTTTGCGATACCTTACTCATTCTGGGGATGATCTGAATTTGCTGCTGGAAGAGTGAAGGAAGTTGGGTCCATCCATGGTTTGTTTCTCTTCACATATTGGTGGTTTTGGGGTGATAAATACAAGGATGACAGATTTGCAGGCGACTTCAGAGTAAATTAATTAATCATTGGACAAGGGCTCCTGTGGAAATATCATTCAAAGCATCAATTGACGATAGATATTCCAAAGGGGAGCGAATCAGATAGAGTTCACAAACATGAAATAATTGTTGTATCCCTGTAAGCCTCTACCGGACAAAGATTGAGTCAAAACACTGAAAACTGAATCTTCAAAACTGTAGCCAATTCATGGAGAAGTTTGAACTTAGTTTGTTTTGTCAGGCACATAAGTGAAATGTTTTTATTGGTCATCATCTACGTTTGAGTGTGCTCTTCTATGTTCTACCCAGTTTCTACCATTCTCAGGGTACTGGCACAATAAATTTTGATTTGATTCCGCTTTTTGCCAAAAGATCATGTGTGTGCACAGGCATGATTTATCTTGAATAAGCTTGACCCAATGCTCAATTTTAGTTGCACTCCTCATTAGTAGAGTTTTCATTGAAGGCGTCTTGACATAGATATCCCCTGTTTTTCTCAAAAGCAAAGGCCTACTGTGGGAAAAATAAATTACAATAATTAGCAAGAGGAGAGGGGCTTACTATTCCGAATTTTGGCAGCCCTGCCTCTATCATCACCAGAGCTGAAATTCAACTTCAGTGTAGGGTAAAGGTGAAGGGGGAGGGCTTTATGCGAATAAGGGCCTTGCAAGGAGGAGCTGAGCATGGCCCCAATCTCCATAAAGCCAGGCGCCAAGGGCTTTACAAAGCAAAATAAATCTGGTGATGCTTGGTGGGTACCTGCCAGGTATCGTGAGGAAAAAGTGAAAAATATTGGCGGCTATTTTGACATTCCCCTTTTCCAAATGGCCGGCAGCCTACTAAGCTATGTGAGGCTACCTACCAATGATTTTATTCATTTTTTTAATATCAAAACTTTAGTGAAATTCAACAAAAAATTAGCAAAATTTATCGAATTTGCACTAGAATAAGAAAAACTTCCAAAAAATTCCCAATTTATTTGTCGAAAAATAGCAAAACTTCGCCAGAAAAAAAAACACTGCTACCTACAACTGCACTAAAAAAAACTGTGCAGCTTTTTCTCTAAGGAAAAAAACTTGCACCCCTCTTTCAATGGGAGGATGGGTTGTTCTTCTTGGGGATATCTGGACTGACATTTAGTCTGAGTTTTCAAGTCTTCATGTGTTGGTCTTTTTTAAAGAAAGAATGATGCAAAAGTTTCTAAGGTTGAATCATCTAAGTTACTGATGAAGCACACAACTTTCCAATTGAATTTCAACAATAAACTTGCAAAGTTGCAAGTAGGCTAGATGGAGAACTATGGCGTGATATATAGTTTAGAGAAAGTCTCCGCTACAGCAGTGGGGAACCTTTTCCCAGGTCCCGTACTTACTGACAGAAATTTCGTTGACCTCTTGTGTGTGATTTCTATTAGCATTCAGTACTCCCCACCTGTCAGTGACGACTTATTTTCAATAAAATCCAAGGATTTCAGGATCCTACGACCCTTTGTTGACAGGCTTTTTGTATGCTGAAAAAAAAAATCCCAAAGTCGATCTGAACTACACCAGTGCCTCTAGATCTTCCAACCCGCAACGGACAAAAAAAGCCTAAGAAATTAATTCCCATTTGTGGACAGACCTGCAACACTGACCTTGCCTCTGACTAAATCAAAATCCCAAGATTGCCCTCCTTTCCTGACTAATTCCAAATCCCCAGATCAGGCTTCCCTCTAAGTCTCATCACTTCATCATTACTACTGTCCACAGTTTCATCCCAATTATACTTTCCCCAAGTCTTCTTTGCAAATACAAAACAACTCTGCGCACATACACTCACACACAACACCGAATTACCTCATCATCTTCAGTTTTGGGGTCTGCACAGAGCTCCCAAGTATGGAGGCATAAGCGATCATGGAGTACCATTAGTGTGCTCTTTATAACAACAATCTTTGTCTCTGGAGTTTTGCAGTATCTCAGCAAAACACGACTCTATTACGGTGCTCTTCGATCCCTGCACCGTGACCGATTGTTGTATCAGTCTGCAAGCTCTTTTGAAGACGTCTCTTCAACTGATGATCTGCAAATGTTCCTGATGCATATACGTAAGTTCTCTACCATAATTATCAGGACATTTTCCATGTTATCTTCTTTCCAGCTCATCATTATCTGTTTTGGTTTAGATGATTCTGGAGCCTAGAAATGACGTCGAGTCTCGACTCTTACGTCTGCGTTCAATTTTAGTATATGAAGTCTTTGGACTTTTGTTTCAAGGCTTCGTGGAGTGTTGTAACGGTCTTCAGATTGGGGCACTGTTGGAGCCCTTCATATGGAAGAGTTTCTCCTTCTGGTCCTGCAGAGCACGTGCAAAGCCTTCAGTATTCGGTGTGAGCTGTGCTTTGCTTTAGTCCCCTGTGACAACTGGACGGCAAGCCATAGAAATAGCGAAACTTCTCTGACTTTCCCCGCATTCCAGAATATATACCTCTCTATGCATTGTGAGCTCGCTGTTCTTATCCAATCTTCTGTAATCTTTTCCCCTGGTTGCCTTACACCAGTAGTTATTCCTTGACCCATTTCAGCCACTCAGTAGCCTATTTCTCTGCGAACTGTGAGGCGTTCCTTATCTTGTAGGTTATGTTTTTCATGTCAGACATTACTACTTCATTTCTGCTACTGTGCTAGGTAGATTTATGTGAAGATTGCTTTTAACAAGGTGTTAATCCTTTCATACTACCTTTCCATCAGTGGTCTGATTCTGATTCCTCCACCTTTGATCCTTCCATGGCATAAATACACCAGCCAGATGATTATATTTCTTGGTTATGGTGGTTCATGTGTTGTAGGAGTGCCTTCCAAGTCTCCTCCCCTTCAAGGCATACCATGAACAAACAGCTTAGCTAAGAGAGTCTTCACTTTTCTACTTGTCAATCTGAGCATATTCATCCATTTGAATTCCCCATAGAATGGATTATTAGACTACCTTCTTGAACCCTGAAACACACCTTGAAAGTCTCATCCACGTTAATGGTACATTGCCCACATTCCTAGGTTGTTTTGTTGTAAAATTTCTCTACATTAAAAGGTTAATTGTCTAAAACAAATATCTTGTACTTGACTAAGCATGACAATGAAGGAGGCCAAAGAGTGTTCTAAATTTTGTAACAACTCAAATAGTAGGACCACATTGATTAGCACTAAACTTGTCTCTTGCTTTAGCTTCCCCTTTGCCTTTGCAATTTCCCAAAGCTAAACCACTTATGGCAACAACCTTCAAGAATGAATTGTTGGGCCTCAAAGTATAGTTAAATTTTGAACCTCAATTTTCTTTGGCATTTATTTACACTCACTTTCATACCTGCAATTGATTTGTTCAAGATTACTTGCCTTGCAGAATGCATGTTCTTATAAGTGTAAGCTTGTGTTTATGTATCTCTATTCAAGCTTTTTCAGTTGAAATTGTTCTTGAACATGTGGCTTCTTTCATTCTCTTGATGAGAACATGGTTGTTAAGACTTTTCCTTTCAGTTTGATCACTTGCAGTAAAACCTTTTGTTTGTGCTTAGTTTTGAGCATTGTTTTTGCATAGTTTGGGATTTTTTGAATCTGATTTTGGCATGAGTTTTTCATTCTTGTTTCGCAGGTGCTCTTTGCTCTACCCTTGTTTGATTGTTTCTGTTCTCCAAGGTCAAGGGAACACCTAAGGCAAAACCTTCCTGGAGTTTTGGAATGTTGTAAGCTTGTGTGAGCTTCAAGCTTACAACATTGCAAATTACAAGAAAGAGCCTACAACATTGCAGACTCTAACTTTGCTCTAGGAATAGATCATGGTTGTTAGTAACCACTGAACTCTGATTGTGTCATGTTGGTTGAAACACCTTTAATGAACATAATAGGCTTTGGGATACGAGTTCAATCTTGCCATATGATTCAGAGGTTGAAAATTTGCGAACATTTGTGTGGTATTTTGCTGATCTGTAGCAATATGTTCTTCTTCATTTTGGCTTCCTCCCTTGCATACAACTAAGATTAGGTTGTGAGTAGCCAGGAGTCTTCAAGAGTTCTTGGCCTTTCTAAATATGGAATGTGGGGAGTGGGTGTTTCAGGAGAGAGAGTTCATATTGACTTTGTGGATCAAACCACTTCCAAGCTTCCGCAAACATGGCCAAACATTGTGATTTTATGCAATGGACTAATGGAGTCCGTTACTAAATGAACTTGGCACTATGAGTGTTCGGAAGAAAAGAAGATACTGCCTAGACATTGCCTTGACTAGCATTTAGGGTTCTTGTTAGGAACTTTTGGAGTGAATTTGCAGCTTGGTACCAGGCATGTAAGGAGTTTAGGTCACAATAAAACCACCAAAAAGGAATGTCGATTTCATATGTGGGAGTTCATTTTCTTCTATATGTAGGGCCATTGGGGTCCCCGCCCATAGGTCCTACACAACCAGAAAGTGGTGGTGAGAGTCCTTCAGTGGGCACACATACGTTGTCATCATCCTTTCGGCCAAGTATTGCTGTTATTATTGGGGTCTTGACCACCATGTTCTCATTGACTTTCCTCCTCCTACTTTATGCCAAGCATTGCAAGCGGTCCAACCTATTTGGGGATAGGGGAACGGGAGTTCCTGATGAACCCCTTGCAGCTCCTTATTCTGTTCCTCGTTCTAATTCGGGTATTGATCGGTTACTGGTTGAGGCCTTGCCCATGTTTACTTTTGCGTCTCTTCAAGGCTTGAAGGTATGCTATGGTCTTACCTCATCCTAGTTTGTGAAGCATTTCTCTTGATTGTCAAGCACGAAACTAGTTAGAATTTTAATTGATAAGAACCATCCTCACATTGAATTGCAAGACTCTAGTTTCAATGTCCATCTTTTGAAGTCTTTGTTTTTCAAGATACAGCTTCCTATGGTGTCAAAGTGCTGAGGACATGCTGTGCATTACTAAATATGTGATTTAGTCATCTAATTCCTTGTGGTGAGAAATTGAGCTAGGTACTTCTTTAATAGTAAGCACATGTTACCACAATTGATTATGTTTGCTTGGAATCCAATTTGGTGATGATGAGTTTGCAATTGTTAGGAGTTTGTTGTCAATATTCTAATATATTGGTATGACCCTAATTGTTCTCATGCAATTTTTAGTGATGATCTACAATCATGCAACATCTACAAATGCAAGACTTCACATCACTACCGATGAAATTCAACCTGGACTAGCAGATGTAAAACATTAAATCATAGATTTGATTGGCATGTTTGTCTTTACTTTGCTAGTTACCTGATGGATCTGCTAAATGTGGGAGCTTTCTCATTTCTGTCACCATTGTTTGTTCAGGAGGGCTTGGAATGTGCTGTTTGCCTATGTCGGTATGAAGACAATGAAATCTTGCGGTTGTTGCCAAAATGCAAGCATGCTTTTCATGTAGATTGTGTTGACTTATGGTTGGCTTCACACTCAACTTGCCCACTTTGTCGACATTGTGTATCATCAGAAGATCTCACTTTGGTTGAAGATAGTGTTGCTTCTCGCCATTCTGTAGAAGCCATGCAGCAAGAATTGGCAACAGCTGCAGCTCCACCTTCAACCTCCCCTCTTTGGCGATCCTTGTCTCTTGATGAATTGGACAACCCAGCTCAGGTGAAGAAAACACCAACACAATTTTCACTTGTCTTGCTGTGCATGGACATCTTGTTGAAGTTTTCTAAGTCATAATTGCATTAAGATTTTGTAGGTTGAATCTCAGGGTTTTGGGGAATAACTATCTCCGGGATGTGCACAGGTTATTGTCCCACAAGACAATGTAGATGGAGTGGTTCTGTCATTGAAACCTGAATCAAGCAAGCGAAGGGATGGACTTCTTCTTGGTGATCCACATGTGGACCACATTATCGAGACAAAACCTTTGACCTCAGGTCGGCGGCTTGGCCATAGGATAATAATTTCTGATGTTGTCATGCGGGAGCGATGGAGTGATTTTGCAGCAAGGGATGTTCTGTTCTTGAACACACAATTGCTTTTTGGGTTGAATGAAAGGCTTTCTGTTTCTCGAATGTCAAGTTGCTCTCGGAATGACTTACTCTCTCCATTAAATCTTCGAACATCTCCAAATAGACCTGAATTCATCCTTGTGGATGGAAAGAGATTGTCAACCAGTGCCAATAGGAAAGATGTAATGTGGTCCCCAGCAAGGCGAGGGGATGATTTTGGACGAGTTGATGGAAAAGCAAGAAGTTCAAGTGTGGCCAAGATGTTGTCTCCTCGAAGACCAGGTGATGAAAACATCATGTCATTGGGTATGGAAATGGTGCCAGAACCGTCAAGGCGTTCAACAAGTCGACTTTTTGGGATCACAGATAGGCCCCCATTACCACCAGGGTCAAAATCCAAATATGATTTTGAGGGCAAGGGTGCACCATTTTTGAAAAAAACACTCTCTCTTGGGCGGACGACTTTGTTGGACTTGGATGGAAGGTTACTTGCAGGGATTAACCAAAGGTCCTTGTCTGATCTAACTAGTGTAGAACGAGTTGCTGATTCAAGGAAAAAAGATCAATTGGGTATAAGGTCTTCAGATGGACCACAAAATACAGATAATGAGAGGACACGGCAATGGCTTTCCATTGCCCGGAAAACCTTGAATCGATTGGTTGGCCGTGAAAAGAGGATTCCTTCAAGTACAGGTCTTCAACCTAAAGTTTGAATTTTGGATACTAAATACTGTAAAAAATAAAATGATAGTGCTTCCTATTTGGACCCGTTACAAAATATGGCATTCCATTTCATTATGTGAATGGTTCAAATCATGTTAGGGAATGTACAATTGAAGGGAGCTTGTAAATTTTACAGAAACAACTCTTACAGTGAAAGAAGTTCTTTAATATTGTGATGTCACTTTTTCCAATTTCTTTGTGTCAGAGTGGACTGTATTTTTGACTGACCAATAGGTTGTAGCAAGCTTGCTAAAGGCATTTCTCCCTTAGTCATGCAACCACTAGTAATATTAGTTGTACAATGCATTACATGGAAATTTGAAAGTGATGGAAAATTGTGAAGTATTGATATTATGCTGAAATTTGAGCATGTACCTTGCAACCAAGTCTTTCAACAAGGTATTCTGAATTTTAAAAATGTAGGAAATGTGTTTGGTATGATTTATGATATTAACACCCAATTGTTTTTAACAAACTCATTAAGACAATTGGATTTATGTCTTGTTCCCTTCGTTTTTGGACAACATCTGTCCTTCTCACAAGTGCATTCAGATGAACATGTTGAAGTTTTTGTTTACATCACATGCAAATTGATTAGCAAAACTTATGTCTTCCATAATGTCTCATTTGGTAAGTGAAAACAACAAAGGTTTGAAACTGATTTGATACCTCTTGATTGCAGAGGGACCTTCCTCTGAAAGGAAAATCCCATCTTCAATGGGGAGCTGATATTCTTTCCAAGATTTGAGGGAGATTTTGCATAATTTAGTTTCCAAAAAATCATGGTGATGTATTTATTAATTTCGGAGAAAAATTCATCAAGTTATCACTTGCTTTGGGTGTTTATAATTTCAGTGCAAGGACATCTCAATTTGAAGAATATATTTGTTAAAAGTATTTCCAATTTTCACAAGTATGTGGTTGCAATTTGATCCTAGGCATTTTTCCTATGCTTTGAAATATTTGAGTTTTGGAAATTAGTGAAACTTCATTTTGCTTTCAAATCATAGGTCTCACCATGAAAAAAACCTTCAATGGTCAATTTAATTTCTGGAAACACAAAAATGCAGTTGCACTACAGAATTTTACTTCATTCATGTTCATAAACTATTTGCCAATTAAATGAAAAGCTTACTATCAATTATTTATAATGAGAACATATGATATGTCAATAGCTTGTCAATAGAAAAAATGTCTTCATTTCTCCCATGTGTTCTTTCCATATGCATGATTTTTATTATTCCATTAAAAACATGGCAATAAAAATTTCATCTACATGTCTAAGCAAAGTTTAATGTGGATAAGGGGTGATAGTACATCGAATATTTGGTTGTGACATGGTGAAATCAAAATGCATGCACTAGTTTATAACAATATTGTAACCGATGGCACTACTCCATATTGTGCCTTTTTGCGAAGGGCCAAACAAAAAACCTGAAGGGTTTGCGAAGCAAAAACAACCTGCCATATTTGCGATGCGACACGCATCACACCTTGTGGTGCACCACCCATCGCTAATTTATAATGTACCTTACAATCATCACAGCACTTTTGCGACATATACCACAAAGAAAACTTTGCGACCCGCTCAGTCTCCGTCCACCCTAGTGATATTCCACACTTCGCAACGTTTAATCATACTCAAAACATCGCACATTTTACAATACAAAACGTATCGTTAAAAACTTTGAGAGTCACAAGAAATCGCAAGCTTGCGTTATTCGGCGCCTCGCATTTTGCATTTGAATATGTATCGCAAACCTCATCACAAATTTTTACAAAACTTTCCAGTGGTGGACGTATCGCAAGTTGCGATGTGCGATAGCTCGCAAATTAGTGAAAGGGTTATTGGAGAAGGCATTTTTGCAAAAGGCTTCGCAATGTCATCTAATTTATCACGGCCTTTTTTAAGTCGCAAAAAATCTCGGTGACATTGAGGTAGTACATGCGGTAGTGCAAAGGACAGTAGTACAAAGTTCCCAGAGGGCCTACTTGCAGAACTATAAAGGCTGAAATTGTTGTGAACAGTTCCATTATGTTAGGATCCCTTTAGCATTCGTGATTTCTTCGGGAGAAAGTTCAAGAGGAACGAGAGGGTTGGCAGAGACACGAAGGAGGTCTAGGAATTCAGTTAGGGTTAACAGTAGTTCACGAGATTTTTGGGTTTACGGTTTTGAAACCTTTTTGCGTTCAAAGATTTCAACTATGGCCGAAGATTTGGAAGCCATACCTTCATCCTTGTCAGTGCAATATCCGACTACTAGGGAACTACATAGCATATTGAAAGGGATTTTGAGAAGGATGAGACTAGAGCATATGTATTTGATTCCTTGGGACATACAGGATGGCACTTACCTTGATTTCTACAACAGGAGAGTAGATCCAAGATTTTCTGCAACAGTGAGAGGTAAACCAGCTGAATGGGACTTGGAATTTGTAGGAGATTCATTTCAATTACCTTTGGAGGGGCATGGATTTTTGTCACAAAAGGATCCTTTGTTTGAGAGGTATTCTGCATAGGATAGAGTAGTCTCACAAGATCTCACAGTGCAAGGATCTCGAACTGATGATGCTCTTTCATTTTTTGATACCAATTCTCCATCCCAAAAAGCCTAGTTATATACCAATAAAGTGGGCCAATACTATCATAGCTTCGTGGTCAGGAGAGAGGGAGATCAATTGGGCTTTCATCATGCACAAAGTGATACAGGATGAGGTTAGAGCATTGGGGCCTAAGAAGCTGTGTTATTTACCCAGTTATCTGGTTCAACTTTATGCTTATGGGGACTGCCAGCTAGTAATAGAGAGGCATCATAGAGTTCTAGTTAGAAGAGTAATTAAGGAAGTATATGGTACTTCAGAAGATGAGCTCACTGATGAGGAAGAGGCAACTTATGAGGAGACAGAGGAGGAGAGCACTGACGTACCATTGGAGGATTATGGTGAGACTAAAGGAGGAGACAAGAGTTTTTACATGAGTTCAGATCAGCCACAGAGTATAGATATGATGGAACCTTTGATGGCAGCAGCAGTAGTGGACTCACAGGTTTCTAAACCTCAGCAGAGTGGGATAGACACCAAAGGACTGGTTAGTGTTTTGCTGAATCTAGGAGAAAGACAAGAAGAGGGACACGGACATCATAGACCAAACTCTAGGGTCGAATTAGTTATAAGGACAAGGGATATGGAGACTCAAACAGACCAGGGGAGTGAAATCCAAGGAGGAATGGGGACAACTTAGATTCCCATAGACTATATGGATACAAGAATGGAGCAACTATATCCAAGTCCAGAGCTGGGTGATGAGGAGGAGGAAAGGCTAGCTGCAACAAAAGTTGAAGAAGAGGAAGGGGACTATGTCTAGCAGCCTCAACCAGAGCCAGATCCAGAGCCATTAATGGAGGAGGAACCAGTGGAGGTAATGGCCAGAGAATTTTTACCACCAGAGCCTACTCCTGAATAGAGGTATGAGGCATACTTAAGGAACAGGAATGCCAGCATTATACGAAAAGTGGTTGGAATGTTAGAGCTAGACAATCCAGAAGATATACCAAGGGCAATAGCTTAATTGCAATACTATATACATGGACATTATACGTGGTCATCATCCACCTCAGAGGTTGTAAACACAACCTCTGGTTTCTCACCTAGAATAGAACGGGACCGTGGCACATATGTGATAACAAGTGACCACTCCTCTGGGTCTGGGGGATAAGGAAGATAAAAGCATTGCTCTACATGACTGGGAAAAGTAAATGGCTCTGAAGTTTGCCAATGAGATGGCTGATAACTGGTGGCAAATGTCTTTAACCGTGTGTGTTCGCACTCATCCTAAATTACAGTGCGATTTGCATTAGCAAGGTTCACTTTAAACCACTTGCACTTAAACACATACTCTTCAAACTTTAAATGTGCATCATAAGATACCACCAAGATCTCTTCTAGCTTTCCATAATGTGGCACAATATTTCGAACAATATTCCTGTCATGCCGACTGCTTCTAGACTCCTGAATGAATTGCCCTTGAACTCCACAATCAAAGGTGCGGCCCCTCTTTTCATCCAAAGTGGAAATCTTGAAATTAATATTGTGTTAGGCATTGTGAGTCAACAACTTATATGATAATAGAAACTTCATGCCCATAAAAATCATCCTAGAACATTCTAAAAAACTTGTTTGGAATGTGAAGATGAGTTAATATGCCTAATGAAATAGAAAAAATAAATACCTGAAATGTCTTCCTTGTGTCCACATTGCTGAACGTGTTGTCACAACTCTCTGTGGTCCATGAACAATGGTGCGAACATCATCTGTGATCTCTGGAAAACATGATATACTTTCT
>Ga0209611_10002806_pt1 | contig 30501 bp, 22 predicted proteins | sample S1TSphgellanicum_3_FD_187693 | JGI IMG/M metagenome (GOLD analysis project Ga0209611, IMG submission 187693) | Host-associated microbial communities from peat moss isolated from Minnesota, USA - S1T2_Fc - Sphagnum magellanicum MG (SPAdes) (version 2) | ecosystem: Host-associated > Plants > Peat... | reverse complement strand
GATCCTTATCTAATTTACCAAACTTATTAATAAATTCATTAAATAGGCATACATGCTAATATGAATATAACAACTTATTGTCATAGATAAAAATCATTTGTTGGTGCTAAAGTGGTGAATGTTATAGATAATAAATTAAGGTCCATAAAACATATTCAAAACAAATTCTTCAATGGTGTGGATGTTATCATGACAAATGATTTTTATTGAACACCCCTTGTGAAAGATAGCTACATCTTTCAAAATATCAAAAATAATGTTAATGGATTAACACCAAATGTTTAGCAAGCATATGTCCAATGTTATGAATTAAATACACTTATGCAAAAATCTAATATGGTTTTCATACAAACTTTGAACAAATTTCACATTACAATAAATTACACAAAAGGATATCCAATTTATAAATTCAATTTGTAATCAACAATCATCCAACAATTTTATAATTACATATTTGTTTTATACAAATAAACTTTTATAAAAACATAATGAACATGTGCTCGTTAATACATTAGGTCCCACATTTATTTCCAAAACAATGGACATAAATCATCGATCATGCTTGCCATCTTATAAACTCTTAAATGATCCAAGTAAAATTACAAGTTTACATTTTACAATTCAAATAAAAAAAGATATGTTGGTTGAATTATGTGCTAATAATTATGCAAAATATGATGATATTATGAATGGAGTTAATAACAATTTTAAAACATGAACAACATATTATGACAAAACCACCATATGAATAATGTTTCAAAATTTTAAAATGGAACATTGACAAGAAAAAAAAATAGTCATTATTATAACAACATTGAATCAAAATGGACACTAATTGAACCTATCATCAAAAATATAAGAGTTGATAAATCCCAATAATTTATCATAACAAAAATTCAATTTTTAATTCAACTTGTAATAGTAAGAACCATCCATCCTTTTCAAGTATTATCACTAAATGAATTGATTTTTTATCCCATTAACTTTAAAAAACATGGGTTACCATATACAACATTATGTCACATTCAAACAAAAGAAAATATATTTTAATTTGTTAACTCCTCTCTAACATGAAATTTCTTATGTGAATCCAAGAATACATATAAAAATGAATAGATTGAAAATAACTTCAACTTAGATATTACTAATTCTTTAATTAAAAAACTTACATAATTTTCATGTAATTATACAAGCCTTGAATACAACTTCTTTATGCCAACATTACGAACACATCAATCATAATCATAGCTTTTAAATGTTTCATATCTTATATCTTATAAAAACAAAAATACACCATGCATCAACAAATGTGCACAAATTTATAAATTCATCAAAATATTCATATATTCTAATTCATGATGGTCATGAGTCAATGATGATGTATGACATGTACACATGCACTTAAATTCATTCAATACAATAACTAATGATGGTTCAGAATATATAACAACAACTTTTAATATTAATACATAAAAAAATACATATTGTATGTGTATGTAGAATTCATTCATGTTTAGTTCCTACATTCTTAAACAATCTTCAAACTATAATTCAACATTCTTTCAAACATTGTCCAATCATAATTATGGGAGATTTTAATGTTGACATTTTAAAAAACAATAACCAAACAAAAAAGAACAAGAATTATTAGGTTTCATGGATAAATTCCAATTAAAATCACAATTTGATGAAAGCACCACAAAAGTTGGATTTCAATCAAACAATATATGGGCAAATGTCCCTAGGAATGACTACAAATCTAATGTAACAAAAGCATATCGGTCAAATTTTCACAAACTAATTTATATTGCATTCAAATTACCAAACACACATTCAATGTATAACAAAAATGATTAATGTCTCCATTCATTTAAAGTGTAATGATTGTGATTATATCATGTAAATGTTGCATTTTCCACCTAATTGATTACTCCCAAAATGTTGGCACCTTGTGGCTTGAATTTGTATTTTAATATTTTTTTCATGGACCATGTGTGAAAAGAAATCATAAATATCAATAAAAATACAAACAAAAATTTGGACAATTTTTTTATCCACACATACTCCCATCAAACACCATGACAAAACACCTTTCATGAAAAACCTATTTACCTAAAATGTGACAAAAACAAATATAAGAGTTGCCAAAAATTTTAAACTTAAAAAATAAAAAAGAGACTAAAAATAAAAATCTTTCCATCTAAATTATATCCATTCAATATTGATGTTTATTTCAAACATCAAAATACCTCATGCACATTGCTAAAAAAAAATTATATTCAAGTTTTTGAAACTTGGATTTTTTTTTAAAATGTGATTATTTACAACTTTATATTCATTTGTACGATTAAACAAAAGAGAATGGAACTATAGTTTCAGTTCTTACATATCCACAATGAATTTTAAGAGGGTTATAATTTTTTTAAAAAAAACTATTCATGTTAATATTCATATTAAGAATTTTTTTTAATACGAATGTGAAAAAATAAAATTCATGATCTTTCATAAAATCAACAAACTTTCATCCAATATAACTTGAGTTCATAATAGAATATTAAGTGTAATACCTTATTTTCAGGACAAAGCCTCTCGTGGGAGAGCCACTAGTCCAAGACTCCTCCAGGGCTCTGAAAGCCCTGAAAAAGTGTATGTTTTGAGGGTCCAAGGAATCTTCTGGTAGAATCATTCAATTGGGCTTATGAACCTCATCCAAGATTTCCCATGCAGGGTCACACACTCAGCCATTGGTGGAGCCCAACCGAAAAATATATTCTCAAATTGGAATGAATGTGACTCGCACTAAGAGCATTGGGGAAAATAGATTGTCAAATCCTATATGTAAAAGCAAACATGGTGTCTGTCCGTCTGTCTGTGACGACAAAAACAAGACGAGGTCCTGAAACGAGCGAGGTCCTCAAAACCTTCGAGGACCTGAACCGAGGTGGCCAGAATCCTCGATAAAGGACCTGAATCGAGATTCTCAGTACTCGGTCCAGACCTCGAGACGGACCTGAAATGAGGTTCCCAGAAAGAAAACCCATTGTTGGGGACCTAAAACGAGGTCCTCAGAGAGAAAACTCGTCGTTAGGGTCCCGAAACGAGGATGCACTTCGACTGACAATTCTCGATTTCAGACATATTGAAGAAGAACCGACAGCCAAACACAAGTCCGGTTCAGTGTTGGGTGGTGCTTTTGAGTCACCGGTTCAGGTCCTTTAAATATTTCAGACCCTAAGAGCCCCCTGCTTCCTGTTCTTTGAAAAAACAGGCCAGGGCAGCCGCTGTGGGGGGCCGGGCGAGGTGCCACGGGTGGCTGGAGTGGCGTAGCCATGGGTTGCCCTCACTCGTTTGAACGAAGCCTTAAGAGCATCCAGAATACATATTGTCAAATTTGAACGCATATGACAAGCTTTTAGAGCATCTCCACCAATGTTCAGTATGTGACCCTCCACTGAAAATCTTGGCTGAGGTTCATCAGTCCAATTCAGTGAATCCACTCAACGACTGCAGGGACCCTGAAAAGTGTACAGCTTTCGGAGCCCCGTAGGAGCCCTGGAACAGTCTAATCATTACAAGTCAAATCATATTCATTGACTGCTCCCTGTTTCTGATTGGGTAGATGGTTTGATTGGTCCAACTGAGTTTACTATTAGTACTCTCCCCCACCTACTTCTGGTCCCAATTTCAGTTTTTTGTGGGTGAGGTTGGGAAAAAAGTTAATAACTACAACTTGGATGTGAAAAATATTTTTGGAGGATCACATCCAACACCAATGGGAAGACCATGCTCTCACTAAAGTGGACCCTAAATATAGGGAGACGCTAAAGACTCCCATCAAGCTCTCTTCAACACACTGCCCGGGCTTATTTTGTCTGGAGCATAAGTAGTTTTCCATTGTTCTGCATATTTTGAGTCCCCCTTATCACAACACAAATCTTGACCAAACATTTTCTTAAATATTTGAAGGTCTTTCTTTAAATTTGTTTTCTTCTTTTGCAGAAAATTAGTTAAAGCTTGCACAATTTTGTGTATGTATCACACATGTGCCCTAACAATGTGATCGACAAAGTTTGATGTGGAGTGTTTGACATCTCACCTAAATATCCCTCTAAACCAACTTTGCCTACCATATTTCTGAGCTTGTTTTTTTTGGCACCCTTTTTGCATCATGTGTGGTTTTGTGTAGAACTACAGAACAGAATTCTACTTGTTGTGCAAAAAATTTCTTATTTTTTTTGTTTTGTATGTTATATTTTCCTATACTGATTTCCAATCCAACACCTTCTCCACACAGAGAGCGATACCCAAATCCTGAGTTTGGTCATACAAAGGGTGAGATTTTTAAAAAAAACCTTCAAAAAAGTACATTAGCATTCAAGGGGGGTGAAACTCAGAAAACCATCAATTTTTGCACTAAACTGAATTTCATCCTGTCTTCCCTTTTGCCTGAGCGCCTCCACTGCTGCTGCAGATATTTTCGGTGCTCCTAACTCTACAACTACTATAATTAGTCTCGAACCTTGCGCAATAAATATTGAGTATCAGCATTTCATACTGAGATTTAATAAAATATCTTTACTTTGCGCATACCACTGAAAGAGGGGATAGGGGGCCCAAAGACAGGGTGAAGACACTGTGACTTTACGGATAACTCTAATATCAATGTTATTTCTTATTTGCCCTAAAAATAAGGTCGGACCAATCGGACCCTACATCATAATTACACGACTCTATATGTCGGCTGAGCACTATCGATCAATAAGTGCATCAAATAGTGCTTGCTGGGGGTGGTTTAGCATCTTTCCTAACTAGGAGCAATGAATCAAACCTAACATTGGGTTTGATGGTTTTGCAAAACAAATGTTCAATGAAAAATTGTTTAATCAAATTTTATTTATTATACCCAATTATGACACATTTTAAGTTTTTTGAAAAATATTCACAAAATAGATATGTATGTTGCAATGGTTAAGGACAGCGATTTCTTTTGTGACAAAACTTTTCCGTTTCATTGAAGAACAAAGCTTAAACAACATGGTCAACTCAAGGGAACTTTTTGGAAATTTTCAAAAAAATCATCACGTTTTGAGGAGGAAAGTTATCAAATTGTCAAAATTTCTGGAAGATTTGGGTAGATTTCTAGCTTTTCTTCTTTTGAAATTGTCATATTTAGCTAATAGGTTCTAGTGGTTCACCAACATGTAATAGGATTCTTATATTTTTTTAATTTCTTTTTTTAGTCATATTTGATTAAATCCTGTTATGGCTAATCATGGTGCAATATGAAAAAAAAAAAAAAAAAAAAAAAAGGGTGGTTGAGGATAAGATTTATGGGTTTAGTCTCTATGCAAGTTGAACTCATGTCTTTGGCGAAGTTGCCCAAAGAAGAAAATTAGGTGGAAGCAAGTTCTCTAGGGTGAACATTGGGTTTCTGTTCACCCTAGAGTTCAAAATTCAAATTCAAAAATCCAATTCATTGTAGTTCTACAGATTTCAAGCTAGATTTTTTTATATAGTAAAAACATAATTTCATTTGGATGAGAAATGAAAAATTGTCACTTTTGAATGTTTGGAATTTCTAGTTTAAGTGGTCTTCAAAATTGCAAGTCTTTGAAGACTTAGACCAAGATGTTGCATTTCATTTTTGTAAAGATTGATTGTAGATAGAAGGCATGCAAAGAATCATGTGCCAACAAAATCAATTACATTTTTAAAAAAATGAATGAATAATGGACGGTCAAATTTGGTCATCCAAAGTGTTTCTTGAAAAAAAATTGTACTTCATCATTGAAAAGAAACAAGAGGAAAAAACAATTTGGGATTATTCGAAAAATAAAAAGGGGTTCCTTTTGTTCCCAAACACCAAAAAGATAAAATATATACTATTTATGTTGGTCTTTGGCCCTCAGTACATTTTCAAACATTGTGTAGTCGCCTTGGCATTAGATTGTGAAAAATGGACCTTAACTTGCTTACTATGACACTAATTATATTATTTGTAGAAATGTTGAATTTTTCATATTTATTTTATTTGTGAAGAAACTTGGGGTGCAGACTTTGCTAGAGCAGACTATGTTCTAGTAGTTGTAGTGTTTTGAGGACTACCATCATCCCCTCCTCCCGCCCCAATTATACCCTACTAGAACCCCAATCCTACATTGTTTTGTTTAGTGTTATATTTTAAAAAATTCAAAAGCATTTTTTGAAATTTATTTTTCAACAAAAAAAGGTTCGAATTCAATGTTTGTTGTGTGTTATTTTGAATTTTTCAATGGCAATTTAGAGCTTGATTGATTTTTCAATGATATTAAAATGTTTAAATTCTCATGAAACCAACATCAAATTCCCAAACAAAAAATAAATGTGTGTGTTGATTGGTATTTTGAAATTTCAAAGGCATATAGAGATTGATTCTTTGACATTAACAAGTTTGAATGCTCATGGAACTTACACCAACTTTTGAAACTTAAATTTCTTTAGGCAAAAAATTCAATAAAAATTGATGGCCAAAACCATCACACAAAAGACAAAAGGGAAGGCCAAAAAAAGGCCAAAAAACACACAGCCTTGTGGAAGGAGGCTATTTCACTCAAAGCCTTTCTAATGTCACTCGAATGTCACTCTAATGCCATCTATGTGCAAATTATGAGATCTAGTAGTAATAGGAGGTTTAGAACAAATATCTCCTGCCAACTCAACCTTCCTCTCTATAGCAAAGGCTAAAGCACATTGAAACACTTAGACTTTTAGTGCTTGTTGATTGCTATTTTGAAAATTGAAAATTGCATTAATTCTTCAACTCCAAAAAGTTCGAACTATCACATGAGTAATATATGAATTCAATTGTATTACAAAATTTCAAAGCCACATTTTAGAGCTTAAATTTTCAACTATAAAAATTTTCAATTCTTGTGAAACTGAAATCAAATTCTTAAACAAAACACTTCTATGTTTGTTCAATGCTATTTTGAAAGGCTAATTTAGAGATTGACTCATACACACTAAAAGATGAATTTTCATGAAACCATCAACTTTTGAAACATAAATTTGCTGTTAGAACCCATTTTGGCCTAGTATATATATATTATATAGGCTTGCACCGGGTATCAACATAAGTAGCAAGGACGCTACCAATCTTATGTTTATGAGATCCTTTCTGGTGTTGAAATGTGAATTTCATAAACTTGTGTCTATATTTCAAGTATTCCTTTTTTTGGTTACACATGCCCAAAGTGTGCATAACAAGACCCAAAATTTGTGTCTGGGCACCATCCTTTTCTCCCAAAAAAAAAAGAATCGAAGCCAAGGGGCAACAAGAAAAAAAAGAAGCAGGCAGCACTTTAGGGTTTTAGGGTTTAGGGTTTTGAGGGTTTAGGACCTATTGCTGATTTAACATCCCTCCGTTTAATTCGAGCATGCCATCCATGGTCATCCTAATTGGATGAAAATTTGTCTTGGCTGCTCTTCGGATGTTTAGCTCTGGTTTGTGCAGGGGGGGGGGCAGCTAGTGGCAATACCCTAAAATTATATGTGCACATAGTTGTTATGCCTGCTTCTTCTTTTTTTTCCTAACTGCCCGTTTGCCCATACACACTTTGGGTCTTGTTATACAAGTTTTACAAGTCTATCACAAAGCCCAGAAAACTTTGTGTTTCATAGCATGATCCAAAGTGTGTTTGGGCATCGTCAATCTTCTTTGAGAAAAATTTGGATTGGGTCAAGGGCAGGCAAGGAAAAAAATGAATCAGGCAGTAGAAAAAAAGTACTGCCTGGAATAACAACTATGTGCACATATAAACCCTAAACCCTAAATGTTGGGTCAGAAAATAACCATATTATTATTATTTTGAATTTTTGAATTAAAAAAAAAATTGCTTTTTACACTCTCGGTTCTTTGCCGGTTCCTTCATGAAAACTGCTTCTGATTTTTTTTTCCAAGAATCAGAACCGACGGTTCTTTGATTCTGAAGATTTGAAAGAACCATAACCGTCAATTATTTTAAAAATCAAATAACCGCACAAAACTGGTCTGAACCTTATTAATCTGAGAGGAAAAATATTTTTAAAAAAAGGTTTGGAAAAAAATTCAATTCTCTTCATAAATGTAAAGCACAAGGTGGATTTTTGTAGTGTAATGTGGGTGGATTTTTCCTCTGGGAGGGGTGAGCATTTTGAAAAAGGTAATACCCGCCCATGTCGGTGTTTCAATTTTCAATACACTTGCTTTTTTTTAAAAAAAAAATCTCGTGATATATCCACAGGGTATCACAAGATTTTTTTAAAAAAAAAATTAAAATCTAACTTGAACCCTATCCCTACCACATTATATGTTCTAACAAATTCTTTTTCAATCTTATTATGTTGGATGCAACAGAATGTAAACAAGGGTGTGTGTCATACTATGGCCTTCCCATTTACATTAAAAAGTATCTTAAGGTGAAAGAAGAATTATGGAAACTCAATTGTTTCACCATAGCAAAAATATAATCTTCAAAAAAGCCTCTAAAAGAAACCAAAATCCTTCAAGATATTTCAACTCTATAACTAATCTCAAGTTCCCAACACAAGCCAAAATATCATCCTTCAAAAATCCTCATACAAAAATAAACCTATTACCTAGGGGCCAAAATCCCTAAAGCTACCAAATTATTTCACCATAGCAAAAATATAATCTTCAAAAAAGCCTCTAAAAGAAACCAAAATCCTTCAAGATATTATAACTCTATAACTAATCTCAAGTTCCAACACAAGCCATAATATCATCCTTCAAAAATCCTCATATAAAAATAAACCTATTACCTAGGGGCCTATAAAAATCCCTGAAGCTACAATACTCTATAATGAATCTAAACACAATAAATATCCTTGCCTTGGTAGGCAAGGCCAACACATGATTGTTGCAAATCAACAAAACATGATGTTCATAAAAAGATTTGGTTTTGTTTCTATTACCCAAAAAAAAGTTCAAAAAGTTTGAAACATGTACTTGCACAATCTAATAGAGATCTAAGAAGGGGTGGGCGAGATGAGTCTAGTGCAAGCAACATTAAAAGCTATAGTAATAGAAGACAAATATTTAGTACATCTCTAGGGTGTTGGGGTGACTTAAATGGCAATGATGATGTTTTTCTAGAAGTAGATGATGCAAAAAACCTTTAACAACGGTTTTTTCATTCTCATTATATCTCATGCTTAAAACTTCAATGATGATTTTATCTCCCAATAATAACAACATAATTTGTCATATTACTACCACATGTGTATGAAAGCTTTGTTTTTGTTTATAATTGAGTGATTGCATGTACACTATTATGAATGTTCATCATTCTATCATTCAAGTATTTTTGTTCATTTGTAATTGTGAGAAGGGAAAAAAAAATCTCATTAGTTGTTGTTTGGTGACTTCACAACAACCCAAGTTATGAAACAAAATTGAACATGACATAAAAGTGTAGAATCATCCAAGAAGTTATTTTTTTCTTTGAAATTTTTATCAAAACTTTTAAGTCCTACATTTCATTGCATTCATCATTTGCTAAGTTTTTGATTTCTAAAGTTATTGTAATGTTATGGCCCATATATATATGATTTCTATTTTTCTATTTTTATTGAATGAGGAATATCTACATTGTAATGATAAAAGGGCAACAAGATGCATAAGAAAAACATTTTTTTTTTGCTTCTCAAAATGTCATCCGTATGTTTGCACTTGCAACGATCAATAGTTTTAAATCAATTAGTGATCATAAATGTTAAATTTCCAACCATTTATGGGAGGTCTATATTCAACTACTACATGATTTTTCACAATGTGAGTATGGCAAACTTTAGAACAACAATATGATAGTTAAATATATATTGTTTATATTATGTGAATTGATTATGAATAACAAATGAATTTTCCTGCTTGAAGAATTGAGGAGCATTGCATCTTTGCAAAATGAAATTTTTTCCATTAATTTTTTTTTGGGGGTATAATCTAGTTCTCAATTCTTACCTTTGAAAAATTAAAATAATTGAACTCAATTCCCTCCAAACTTACAACAAAATAATATGTGCATTAAGTTAATCAAAGGAAACAACATGACTGAATGATTCACCATGCAATGGTTCGACCCCTTATGGCAAGTTGACACCAATAACTTTAAATAAGAATTTTTCATGAAGTTCCCACTAATTGAACTCACAGTTCAAAGTACCACCTTGGGGACATTCTTCAAAATATGAAAGCAAATGGAAACCACATTTTACATGGTATGTCCGTTACGTGCAAAGCCAACAAATGAAATTTTTTGATTTTTAAAGACTTAATATATACAATTGGATTTTCAATTTAGAAAATTATGTCATTTTGAAGTTTGCTTGAAACCAATTATGGTTGAATGATTTTGACTTAATTCACAAATCCGACATGAAATGGGCATTAGTGCTATGTGGTGACTATGTAGGAAAAGCAAGGTGGCACTTGTTAGAATTCATGAAGTGGTGAGAGATCTGAGAAAAGTGTGTAAACAAAGTAAACTCCTTAAAACTTAACCCTAATACATATGTGTGGAAAGGAGGGGAATCCTCCTCTCCTTTACAATTACACTAGGTAAAAAGATGTTGAAAATGGCTAAACCAAGGGTGAACATTGTGGAAAAAAAATGGTCCAAATTGTTGTTGTCCTCCTTCAAGCTTAAATATGCCAACACATGGAGCAAAATGCATAGCAGGAAAGAAGCTAGTTTCATTTGAATTGTTTGGATCAAGGCCGTGGCGGTGAATTTGTGGAGAGTTAAAACAAATGGTTTAATCAACCAAGCTTGCATGGTATGTGGAAATGGAAAAGAAGCCATCATGCATCAGTTATGGGAGTGTAGATATGCACAACATGCTTAGGATTACACAAAGACTATTGTGTGCAAGTTGGTCAATGGGGTTAAGCCATTTTACCTTGCTTTTTCAATGCAATGGAAGCATGTTATTTTTGCTTCTAAAATACCAAAGGTGCTTTCATTGTGTGGAAAATTTTTGGTCTTTATTTAGATGCATCATTTTATGGTCTATTTTGATTGAATGTAACAAGTTGGTTTTTAATAATGTGAGTTGGGATGGTTGTATGATGTAAAAAGCCATTTGGGATGCTTTGATTGATTATGGTAGGGTTGCTTGGAGAAGGTGTGTCAAAAATATAAACCAATCCTCGACTTTTGAATAAAATATCTTGGAAAACTTTTATAAGGGATGATGAAGGGATCATGTCATTTGTGTGAAAGAAGGTAGGTTCATTAAATGGTGTTATGATAAGCCCCCATAGGGGTTTCATTAGATAGGTTTTTTTGAGCACTTGCTAGCCTTCCCATGTGGTGGGGTCCTCTATGGTTCCTTTTTCTTCACAATGAAGAAATTCATTTGTGCCCCCCCACCCCCACCCCCCCAAAACAAATTGGTTCAATGATTAATAGTTTATCAAACCTACTTTATATATATATAATTTATTGATTACGAACCTCTAATAAGGTTTTATAAATTTCCATAATTTGTGTAATAAAAAAGTGGTGTCTATTTATGATGTTCACACCTATCTACAAACCTACCTATGAGACTAATGTACCTACCTTTTTTTTTTTTTTGGAGTTGGTCCACCATTCACCTTTGGCTTGTTGTTGAATTCTAGATTGCACTCATATGAGACATGCATCTTGATGTAACCACTCATATCAATGATTGTAATGCTTTTGTTAAACATGATACCCTTGATTTTGGATGTTCTTCACATGCACTATTATGAAACCAATTCGACAATGTTTTCAAAATGTCACATGTCATGAAAAGAAAGCTATGAGATGTTTATATTTGTTGAACTTCATCACACTTTAATTCATACTAGAAAATATAATTTTTTTGTCATCATCCTCGCTATGATGAAAAAAAGGATGCATTGCGATGTTTCCCTATTCATTGCTAGTTTTTTCAAATAAAATTTGGGCTCTATGTTGCTATGCACTACCACTAATGATTTTCCTTCTTATTATGTTCTCATATGATTATCAATAATTCATCATTATTTATGTCAATGTTAAATTTAATTTCAATTAATATAAATATCATGGGCATGAAAGGGCACATGTTAACTTGTTTTTTTGTATCCATTTTGATGGGAAATGAAAGGGATGAAATAATTATAAGGATAAAAAATAGTTATTAAAAAAGAGTGAGATATTTATAATAAAAAAAGGTAGCTATCAAGAAAAAAATGAAATAGATAAGCTTGGAAATGAAGTAATTATATTTGAAATATTTGTGGAATTAATCAAGAATGACCATATGAAGGATTATGCAAAATCAATAAGTAGCTTATAGAAAACTATAAAAAATGACCCATATACCAGTTCTTTGAAATTTTCATCATTGGAATTTGAAATGATTCTAAAGCTAATAGGTGATTTTCACACACAAAAGTTTGACTTAACTTTTCATTGGAGCTAATGTTTTAAATTTGAGACCAATTTTTTGTGTCATATTTTCAACCCATATGTACAAATGATTAATCATATTTTTTATATTTCTAGCTACCAATTGAAAATCAAATATAGAAATTTGCCTAATTTTACCTTAAAATAAAACTTCTATGTGATTGAAGTGCTGAAAAAATCAGAATCTCTCTTGAGTGATGATTGCATAGTGCTAAATCTAAATGAAATCACAAGTGATCCTAGCGAGAATTAAGAGTTTTGTGAATGACTTGGCAAGTTCATGTGATATTGATAATCTTCCACATAAATGATTTAAATCCAAAAAAAAGGGTGAATTTTTGTGTCTTGTACATGTTGATCTTTTTGCAAACAAAATACTGTTTTCCTTGAGTCCAGATCATATTAGTTGTCTTGTTCTTGGTTTTGAAGAGCACCTTCAGCTCCTTGTTTCGGTTAGTTTTCAAAAGTGGATGGATGATTAGTGGATGGATGATTCCATTTGTTTACAGTTTTCACTAATTTTCAAAATTGGAAACTTCATTCATTGCAGTTCCAAATCAAGGTTTTTCCAATTCCTAAATCTCCACCTTCAATATTTGTAATAAAAATAAATGATCCAGTTCAGAAATCAATTCTGGTTCCACTTCACTACTACACATGACTCCAGATAAGTAAGGGATTGTGTAGTACAAGTGTCCAATGATAAATTTAAAGTGGCCAACCCATTCAAAAGTATAACATGCATCCATTGAACAAAGTGCCCAAGTAATGTGCTAAAACCCTATCTTTAGATTAACTATTACACATTGAACTAACCGATATTGCACTCTAGATAGCTAAGAAAACAAATTCAAACCACCAAATCAAGCAATCCCCTTGGCCTCAAAAAACTTCAATAATAATAATTAATAAATAAATAAATTTAATAAATAAATAAATAAATATACTACCCTAAGGTATGGCTCTACCCATTGGATTTGGTCATGTAAATGAGTTCAAAAAGCTTAAGTGCTGAAACAACAAAATTTAAGAATTTTTGTGGCTCAATCTTGCACCACCATATTTAACAACTATAACATATTTTTGACAAAGAAAATACTTGAAAGAAAGAGATCTATTATTAGATGGACACAATATTGAGTTTCAAAAATCTTGCGAAACTACTTGTTCACTTTTACAAAGTAAATGTCATAAAATGTTATTGTTCTAAACTTAGGATTTCGATTTTTTTCAGCCATTCTTGGAGATAAATATATATTCCAACAGAGTGAAACCCAAAAAAAAAAAAAAAAAAAAAAAAAAAAAAAAAAAAAAAAAAAAAAAACCCAATACTAGTAGCCAATGCCCACATTGTTTGTGCTTGCACAAGTGACGTAAAAATAAATAAATAAATAAATAAGCAAATAAATAATCATTGAGATCTGGATACATAATATCTCTGTAGGTATGGGAAACATTTTATCTAAAAAGATCAATCATTCATAAATATCATGTAGAAGATTCAATAACATGAAGAGGAAATATCTGGAAAATATTTAAAAGATGAAAATGGCATGTGAAGATATTTAAGATACAAATGTCAATTATATCTGAATTGAGATTATAAATGACAACATGCAATGCAAATGTATGTATATATATATATACAAATCGGGTGGGGCATATGAGGTACCTGATCATTGAATACACCCATTGCCATTCAAGGCTTCTTGGCACTTTGTTGATATCATTCTTTGATGGAACGAGGAAGAAGAGTAATGAAAAATGTCTACTCAAGGAAAAAACATAGAAAATTAAAGGGGAAAAAAAAAAAAACACTTGGGGTTTTAGTTACAAGCTCCTTCCCCTTGCTCGCCTAAACCCTAAAACCCATAAGAAGCACAATTGTGAAGTTTCCACTTGATTGAGAGCTAAAGATAGGGTTTCAATCTGTACATAAAATGTTGAATCAATAGCACTTTGTGTTTAACAAGTCTTCCTTCAAATCTGTAGCTATATATATACATCTGAACATACACCAGAAAAATTATGATCTAACGGAATAGGTCAGCTTGCTTGGGTATGTGTCCAATTATTCCATTGGGATCACAGCTCTTTTAACTATTAATGTTAGAGTCTGGTTGGATGCTACTATAGACTTGCAATTCAACATCAACTTCTCAGTGAGAATTGTACCCAGAATCATACTGAGAGCAATATATAACTTACTAATAATTTGTTGTTTCTTTGTGAGGATTAGCCCCTATAGATAGTGTAGTAGCATCTCTCCTCATTGGAGTTCTCCATAATTGACTAACCAGTTATTTTTGGATTTCATGTTTTCCATTTTTTCAATTATGTGTGCTTTTCTTCTTGCCCTTGTTGCTTACTAGGCATAATATCTCATCTCCTTTCCGGGAAGGATATGAGCTGCCTTAGGCTCCAAATACACCAAGGAAATTTTTTCTTAGTGCTTTGTGCAATAGGTATGTAAACAAGGCTAGAGTAAAACCAACGCTCATCAGCACACCATGCATGCAAGATGGATGATAAGTGATCAGGAAACAAATTTCTGTTGAGTTTCAGTTCTTTAACTAACCACAGTTCAGAGCTCAGTTACCTTTTTTTTAGTACCTAGTACACTTCATAGGTAGGTAGTAAAAAACAGGCTTTACCTATGTAAAAAACCATCTACTTACCTTATGTAGTAGTCCATCTATTTTCCTCCCTATATATAACACTTACTTCTTACAGAATGAAATGGCATATTAAGGTGAAATCAGATATTATTATTATTAACTCAGTTGAAGGTTCATCCAGAACCGAGTGATAACGGACATCCAGTGGATGGGGTGCTGGCCATCGGTGCTTGTTCACACTGGCCAAAGTAGAATACACAAAGTCCAATACATTGGGAATGGACTTGTTTTGGACTTCAACAATAGTTCTTGAAAAAACATCAGATTCAACCTGATGGGGAAGATGGGTGATCAACCTACCAAGCTCATTGCATTCCTGGGTGGGAACCATAGAAATTAAAATTAAAATTAAAATCATCAATGAATCATCCATGAATCCATCCATAGATATGAGGGTTTTGATGGTGGCTCAAATGGGGATTGATTTGAATTTTCTTGATAGGCTACACACTTCCAGCATTGCTCATGGTCGGTGATGCTGTAGATGGTGTTGTTGATGGTGTTTTTGTTGATGGTTTTGGTGATAGGTGGTGCTGGTAATGGTGTTGTTGATGGTGTTGATGGGTGGTAATGGTGTTGTTGATGGTGTTGGCAATGGTGGTGATGGTATTTGTGGTGGGTGTTGAAGGTGTTGGTGATGGTGCAAGTTTCTGGGTTTGTGTTTGAAATGGGTTGGGTGAGCAAAACAATCTCATGGGTCTGTTCAGAAATTGTTTGTGAAAAGAAAGAGAAGGGTTGGGTGGGGTAGTATTTCTGGCACATGATGTATGCAAGTCTGCAAGCATCAGCCAGCACTAGTTTGAACGCAGAAGATTTTGTGCTGAATCATGAAGTTTGTAGGAGCTGTTACATATTCTGAGTGAGTGAGAAATCCAGCAAGCGATCCAAGCAACTTTTCTCTCTCTCATTATTGTAATTACATGCACGGGTAGAGAATGCAATGTCCTCCTGTTGCTTGCTGTATACCCAATTGATGGATCTCACAGGAATTTCACAAGCAAATTAATTGCTGCCAATACTCATAAGTCTGCTTTAATGTGCAAGAAAGGAGCAGAAGAAGAAGAAAGAGGAGGAGGAGGAGGAGGAGGAGAAATTGTTGATTGGTGTTGGTTGTAGACCAAGAGGGGAAGAAGAAATAGTGTTGTTGATGCACATTTGAGCTGAGAATAATCTTGGCAGCTGTTGTCAGTGTATCGAGGGCTTTTTTGTCTGTGGATTCCCCAAAGAAGGCAAGAAGAAGAAGAAGAGAGCAATCAAGAGAAAGAGAAGCTCAGCTCAGCTCGAAGAGATCTGAGATCGAGAGCCTTGCAATCCATCTTTCCTTTTTCGTAACAGCAGATTTGTTGAGTTGGATTTTCTTTTGCAGTGATTGCTTTCTTTTTGTTGTTGTGATGCTTCAATTGCGAGCAAGATTTTGTTTGATGATGTTGTTAGTGCATGAGCAAGGAAAATTTGTTGTTTTTTTCTGGTCGTAGCATGAAGTTGCTGGCTGCATCTTTCTTCTTCTGTTGGGCGATCAGTTTGCAGAGAGGACAGATTTGGGAAGAAGAAGCAGCTTGAGGAAAGAGAATAAGAAGCAAGGGGGAATTCTGCACTCTTGTGCACAAGATCGGAAGATCCGAAGAAGTGGAGAGGAGCTCAGGAAGAAGAAGAAGCAGCAGCATGACGATATGGACGCCGATCGCCTTCGCCTTTGGCGTCATCATGTTTATGGCCTTCACATTTCTCTATTGCTACTGGCGTGTGAGGCATGTGCGCACAACGCGCCTGAGCTCCGTTCAAGTGTCGGCCATCATTCCTGAAGCTCCACAACAGTACCAGCAGCTTCCGGTCAGGCTCTCTCTCTGTCTCTCTGACTCTTCTCTTTCCCTGCTGCGTTGTCCTCTCTTCTTTCTTCCTGGTTTGTTTTTGGGTTTTGTTCCTCCCTGACGAAGTTCCTGTTTTGGATCTGAGCTTGTTGATTTGTGGCTGTGGTGATGATGATGATGCAGAAACAGCAGTTGGTGGGAATCGAGAAAGATGTGTTGGATGCCTTTCCAACGATCAAAGCCAACGAACTCAAGGTCGGGATCCAGGAAGAAAACAGCCAGTGAGTCAGTTTGATCTTTCCTCGGGATTCTACACTCTTCTCGTCTGTCTCTTCTTTCCATGCAAAATTGTTGTGTGCTTCTCTTCTTCCTTGCAGCAAGTGGGCACTCTTTCTTTTTCCTTCTTGTAAGGCAGCTGCAACAGAAACTGTTGTTGAGATATTTTCTTGTTGTAAGAACTTCTTGTCTGTTTTGCGAGCAGATGTCCGATCTGCTTAGTGGAGTATGCGGCGTCCGAGGTGCTTCGTCAATTGCCCATCTGCGGCCACATCTTCCACACTTCTTGCGTGGATTCTTGGCTGCAGAAACAACCCACTTGTCCCGTCTGTCGCATCCTCTTGTCACCCAAACTCTCCTCGGAAGCAGCAGCAACAGCAGCATCTCCTTCTCCTCCTGCTACTCCCTCTTGGGTTTTGGTCAATCGACCAGTTCCTCTGCCTCCTGCCACTACTACTCCATTCTCGAGTGCTGCTGCGAGCTCGTCTTCAATCTGCATCAGCACTAAGGCTTCTTCTTCTCCTACATCTGATCTTGAGATCGGGAACGACTTCCATCATCAAGGCAGAATCCCCCTGAATGGCTCATCTGTCGAGTATCCACTGCTGATGAAGGTCGCAAAAGAAGACTTGGGCAGCAGCAGCAGCAGCAGTCATCTCACAGTGGGGGGATGGGGTTCTTCTGGATTCTTGGATGCTGCTGCAGTAGTTTCTGACAACAGCTGCTCCAAATTGCAGGGCAGTAATCGACAACAGAAGAGTTGTAGAACTAGTCCTGGTAGTTGCTGCACCAGCAACATCCAGATCCAAAGCAGGGGCATCAAGAATCCTTCTATCAACAGCAGGAGGTGGTTGACGGAATCATTTTCTTTTGTTCTCTCCGACTCTTTCAATCCAGACAATGTCATGCAGGAGCATCAACTGCACCTGCCAGGAGGAGGAGGAGCAGATCAAGCAATCAGCATTGACAACAAATCCCCCACCACAACAACAGTAGCAACAGCAGCAGAAGCAAGGACAAAGCCTTACACTGATCTAGGTTTAAGAGCTTCTTCTTTGCCAATTATGCCCATGCCTTCAATGGGATTCAGCAGCATCAGAAGCAGCAAGAAGAAACAGATGATGCTGCAGCAGGAGGGATCAATGCTCTGCCACAGCAGCCCTGCTGATTCAGAATCAGTTTTTGAGTCAAGAGTTTCAGCTTCACATTTGCCATTGACAATCTCACCCGAGCAATGCTCATTCCAATTTTTGCCTGTGCTTACTATCGGTTCTTCTCGCTGTGCGGACTTTAGCAGCTTCAGGCCCATTGCAACACAACATTAGGTAACCCGCCCTTGCTCCTTCACAAACACTGCAACAGCAGCCAACAACAACTCACTCCATGTGCATGCAAGCTCCTGCCTGCCATCTTCTTGATGCCTGTAAAAAAACTCCAGACTCTCTGATGCCATTGACAACAACAGGGCGGCATTCCTTGATACTTGGCATAATTCTTCAGGACTCCCAGGAATCAAAGGAATGGGTTATGCAGTTGTGCAATTTTTTGCAATTCGAATGTCTGGTTGAGGTTGGCTGTGATTGAGTCCTGGGTAGTTCCATCCTCTGCTGCAACAGCAGCAAATCAGGTCGCAAGTGATTGCACTTGCCCCAGGTTTGAGTCTGGAACTGGTTGTGGCTGGGTTCCAATTGAGCAATCCTTGGGAGCTTTGATTTTGTGGAGCATGTTTTGTACATGCATCAGAGTGGTCAGCTGCAGATTGTAGGTTGTTACAATCACACATAGATCTTGAGAGATGAGTTGCTTGCAAAATGCTGATGAGGTTACCATCGCTTGTAGAGCTTGACAGACAAGTTGCTTGCAAATGTGGAGGTCACAATCACATGAAGATTGAGAGACGGGTTGCTTGCAAATGCCACATGTAGATTGAGAGGCAAGTTGCTTTGCAAATGCTGCATTTGGATTGAGACACAGGTTGTTTGCAAATGTCACATGTAGATCAAGAAAGACAAAATGTTGGAATGCTAACAAAATTTGAAAGGTAGGGTTTCGCTTGAAATCTTATGGATTTCAGCTTGGACAACAATTCAAAAAACTTAACTTCAATGCTTCTATACCCACCTCAAGTCATGTTGAGAAATGTAGACATTAAAGAGGTGCAAATAAGTTCAATTCAACATTATATCATTATATCATTCATTGCCCTGATATATTACAAATAGGACAAGGGTCCAAATAAGAAACAGAATTCAAACTTCTCAACATTAAAAGTGTTTCTTGATTTTATGATCAAACTATTTGTAATACATCAAGGCAATGAATGTTCGAGAAAAAGCTGAAAATTGGGAATATCATTGTTGAAATGAAAGCCCATCAAAGATCAAATGCAATAAATTTGAAATCTGAGAAAAGAAAAAAACTTTTGATGAATGGAAGTCTAGAAATATAAGATTCAAGAAAGTTCAAATCCAAGAAAAAATTAGATGAAATAAAAGGCCAATCTAGGAAGATTAAAATCCAACAAAAACAAGACATGAAATTAAGGTTAGAATTTAGGAGTAAGGACAAGTAAACCATAAGAACCCTAAAAGAAATTGAAATCAAGAGAAAGAAAAAATAGATGGAAATGTATTAAAAATGAGAGTCATCAATTATGAATGATATACATGAAAACCCTTGTTGTATTGCATAAATTTGAATGTGAAGAGAAAAATCTCCTCCACAAATTGAAGAATCAAACCTTCTCTTTTGGAAGATATTGAACACCACTACTAAATAGGAACATTTGTGTGAAATTTTTTGTTGTACTCTTTTTGGAGTGGAGGTTGAGTTGTGCATTATTCAAGTGTTTGCATTTGTTTTGTGCTTCCAAATGGGTGCATTATACAAAGTACAAATCAATCTGGGGGGGAAGGGGAAATTGGGATTTTTTCGGATTTTTTGTTTTTTTACTATAAATTCAATTAATTTGCTTGAAAATTATGTCAAATTTTTTGTATCACAAAATTGAAATTAAAACCTTCCTTGAAGGGCACTCAGAAGAAATGTCACATTACAAATAATTTCAATTCATAAAATTTAACTGTAGACTATGTGCTTCCTTTGATTTAATCATCAATAATTTGGAACGACAAATGAGTTTTACAAGTTGCAATAAACACAAGGATGGTTCAATTTAAAAATCTGGTACACATGTCAAAATTCTTTAAGAAAATTAAAGTTTAATTTTAATTTTAATCACAATAACATTAATATGGTGTAAGAATCGATAGGACTAACAAAATTATGGTAAAATGCATCAAATTTGAACCATAAACATAAATTATTATCAAATATCGGATGCCATAAAAATTATAGCAATTACACATTTTAAATTCTTAATTTGAAACATTTGAACACCTCAATCCAAAAATTTAATGGTAAGAAACACATGGACTAGTAAATGAGCATTATTTTATATGTTGTGAAGCACATATGAACCAACTAAATGTGAACAAATGCTAGATGCAAAAAACATTTATGACACATTAAAATGTTTTAAGTGAGCAAGTGTCACACAATTAAAGTTAGCTAATTTTTAGTTATTTATTTATTGAATTATTAAGATTCTAGTGATTCTTGAAAAGGGATTGTGTGACCTACCATGCCCCAAATTGCCTGAAGAAGTTTCACTTTAGTCAAGTAACACTTCAATTTTGTTTTGAAGAGTTGCCTCAATGAACTAGTACTTAAATGTTGCATCTGGCCAATGCAAAGGGCACGCAAAGTTCAAGGAGCTTTCAACACATACTTCTTTAATTTTAATGAAATGTGCACAAACCCAAACATTTCAACACATTTCCAACCTTGCAACTTGCTCTTCATACTAACAAGCAGGGTTCTAACTTCTACCAGATTACTTGTGCTTATTAGAGTTAACCTTAAACTCACCCTGTCGTCAGCTTCTATCTGGGCCTACTTTCACCCCCCTATCCTGTCTTTCAGTGGTATTCACAAAGTAAGGAAAATTTATTGAATCTCAGTATGAAATGTTGAAACTCTGTATTTCATGCAGAAGGTTTGAGACTAATTATAGTTGTTGTACAGGTAAGAGCATTCAAAATATATGTGACAGAAGTGGAGGCGCTCATGAAAAAAGAAAGACATGATGAAACTCAGTTTACCACCAAAATTGGTAGAAAAACTAGTTTGGGTCCCAATTATTTCGTGCTGTAAAATTTTCATTATTGGTTACGCATTTGATGCCCTATTATGCCAAAACTTGTGGTTCTTGCCCTCTAAAGTACATGAAAAAATCCACTCACATCTGGTATGTAGGCATTACATCCAATATAATGTCCAAGTTATTGCCCCATATGAACACATAAACATGAAACATTGGCTAAAGTAGAATGAAAATTAATTAAATGTCATCACATGAACCAATCATTTCTAACTAGCCAATCAAAATTAACAATTTTCTTTTACTAGCCCATGTAGAGAGAGTCTTGTAACATGTCCAAACTTAGGTTCACTCTATTATAAATTGACTACTTTTGATTGGTTAGCTTTAATGATTGACTTAGTACGTAATTGAATTTAAATGATCTCTTGCATCAAATTGTCCCCAATTTCCACGTTTTTGAGTAAGGAATAATTGTAGACAATGATGAAAAAAACTTTATGGATAATTCTTTTGTCTATTTGTAGAGGTAGACAAACTTTAGGGACACTCCTTCAACCTGAAGTATTATAGCTATGCACCCGTAGACAGACTCTTATGCTTCTTATGGGCAAGTGATTCTAAAATCATGCAACTATCAATTTTTTCTATGTATTTATTTATTTTTGGTTGCTGAAATCAATGTGTTTGTGAATTATCAATTGATGGGCTTTCTAGATGAATTTCTTGGGTCTTTTGTCTCTTTCCCCTCCTTAGTATCAAACATATATGATATGGCTATTCAAAAGATTAGCCAATTAAAATAGAAAATGTTGGTGAACTTTTCAACAAATCAACTCATAATTCATAGTAACACACCTAGTGAAAATGGGATTATGTGACTTAGCAGTGAGCACCCATGACAAGTGCACCACCATCCATTGGAAACCTGTTATAACTATGTTTTGGATGAACCATAGCTGAGTTGCCAAGGTTCCATCTTGGTTATTTATCTTGTAAACCCTCTTATTTCCCATAGATTAATAGGTAGGGAATTTAAACACATGATGAAATGCAAGAATAGGTTTTTTTTGTGAGTGCAATGGAATGTGCAATCATGGGGGTGAATGGAAGATGATGAATTGAAATTACATTCATTACTTGTAGGCCACAAATTTTCACCTAGGTACTAATTGTATTTGCACATTTTGAAAATTGGGTGTTGTGACCAAGATAGGATAGGTGCTACATATGCAAATACCTACTCATTTTTTTGATAGTGTATTTGCAGATACTCTTACATCCAATAAAAAACTTATGGGCATTTTCTTAATGCAATATTTAATCAATGTCTTCCAGGTATCACACAATTTCTAAACAAAAAAACAAGTGGTCTTTATGTTGTGTAATACCTTGCTTAACCAAATTTGGGTTTATACTCAGCTTTACCTCATGGGGTTCTTATTTTGGTAAAGTGCATTCCCTTGGGCTTTAACCTACACTAAATTTCACCAAGAAAATATTTTTGTATCATGAGAATATTTTTAAATATGTTTTTAAATGTGCACTAATAGGGTCATCTTTTACCCTAGTAATTATTAAACACCAAGACCTTGATGATTACAAGATACTATTTTGGTTGGTAAAATTTTCCAAGTGATTAGTCCTTGCATGCACATGGTCAGGAGGATGAAACTTCAAACCTTATGACAAGTCCCAAGGTTGCCAAGACAATAAAATGGGATGATTCTATCCACAAAGACATATGGCCACCATGGCAACCATGACTAAGCTATATTTTAGTGAGCTATATTTGGTGACACTAACTTACTAGTAGCCCACAATTACTGGCTTAAACACATAAGCCCACAACACATGGGTAGTAGGTACGTAGAAGTTGGAGTAGGTAGGTAGGGGCTATTAAATATCTTATACTAGGTACCTACTGATGTCTATCCACATTGTGTCAAGTTCGAATCTATAATATTCTTATTTTTCATCATAAGAATAATAGGCTTGGATTCTTGGGCTCATGAATCTTTGTATATAGTGATATTTGTTTTTTCCTCTAAATTCCTGAAAATTAGAAACAAAGTGCACAAGAAACCCATATGTGCATAGTGAAATGTTATTTCGGTCAAGATGACTAAGAAAAGAAATTCAGATCACCAAATCTGAGAATCCCAATGGCTTGAAAATTAAAATCTTCAGGTCTACATACAACCCTATTTTGTTAAACATTGAAAATATTGATCCTTTTTTACCATTTTCCATTGGTGATTTAAAATTTTCACAAACCTACCAAACCTTATTACACCTTTAAATAATAGTTCACTCAAGATAAGCAAATTTTTTGAAAAAAAATCACCAGATCCAATAATTTCATTGGTCATATCATTTTTTCTTCACAACTATTTAAAAGCCTATTCCATACTTTTTATATACTTGGGTTCCATGTCACTGCACATTACTAGTGATGTCCAACTGCATGGTTATGTGTTTGGGGGAAGGAGATGTGTTGTTTGTTGTTTATATTTGTGTGGAAAGGCAATTGCATTTCTAGGATAATGTAGATAGATTGTTTTGGGTGGAGTACAAATGTTATATTAGTTGCATATGATATTATAAAAAGCCCATAGGATGAACCATCCAATTATTGCATGATATTTGCATATGCATATAACAAGTGTCTAACATTAGTTATTTTATGAATAATTGCATATTATTGTTTGGTAATTTTTTTGTTGTTGGTGTGTTTGAATCATATATTGTGTAATGTAGGTCTAGTGTGGATGTGTATATTTGGACTAAGATCCAATTGTTATTACTTATGAAAATGTGTTGTATGCATTGGATAAGTATCTATGTATGGTTCCTATGATTGTGTATGTGTGTTGATGGTATTTTAATGGTTGTAGTTTTTGAACATATAACATTTGCATTGCTACCATCATATGTTGGTTGTTCAATCATCCTAAGTGTCGCAACCCTAGCTTTGGGTTCATGACCAAAGCAAAAGGGTTTGTGAAGGTGCGGGCCAAGATTAAGCTCAGGAGTCACATTTTCATGCTCCCCGGGAGTGCAAAAGAGTGTGAGGGAAAGAACCCCCACACTCCCAAGTGAACTCCCATGTTGGGAGTTGGAATCTTGGTGGACTCCCAAATGTTCAGAGAGTGCTTGCAAAGATCAAAACGCAATGGCTCAAGGAAATCTTCATATCATTGGAAAGCTATTGAAATGTAGATGTTTAAAATTGGCTCATATCACCCATTTGGATATCTGAAGCACAAGTTATGGTCAAAAAAAGGAATGGGAGTCAAATTGGCAATTTGACTCCCAACCACTAAAAGTCAAAAATCGCCCCGATTTCATTGCGTGCAGGTGGCGTGCAACATACCATTGGAAAGCTCTCGACGAGAGATACAATTTTGTTTTAGACCTCATCTCAATCAAAGGTCTACACACAAAATTATGGGGCCCCAAAGTTGCGGGAATCCTAATTTTAACAATTTCGGGACTTCCAAGTCATTTGGATTTGACAAAAAGGCATTTGGATATGGGCTTCATGGAGAGGCACATAGTATACCTTAAGGGGGAAGGTGGTGGCTTCCCCCAAGTTCGGGCCGTGGTGAGTTTTGTGAGTTCGAATTGCCTGTGACTCGTCTTAGCACCAAAAGTGCTCCAATTATGCACTAACCACCTTGTGTTGATTTTGTGCAGGTCTGTGTGAGTAGTTGATGCTTGTCACTCTTCCTAGTCTCATCTTGAAACTCCAACACACCCCTCTACCCCTCAAAGTGCTACGAGCCAGGGAGCGTGCCCTAACTCTTTGCTTTTCCGCTGCCTTCAATTTGGACTCACCTTTGAGTCCATTAAGGAGCTTGGGGATGTGTCACTAAAGGATTTAAAAGGAAGTTTTCACCATTTATGGTTAATTGAATATCTTCATGTTAGTAATCAATAATACAATTATCAATTATGTTATTGATTAAATCTTCTTTGATCATGATTAAAATGTTTTTGTTATTACATTTCAATGTGCAATGTTTAAAGTTGTTTTTCTTTAATTATATCATGTTTTGAAAAAGGTGTTACCATTTTTATTTGTCATTTTTTGAATTTAGTTTTACTTATGTTTTGTATGGTGAGATCTTGTAAGATTATTAGTCCATCTATGGAACATAAACATGATAATGTTATGTATATGTTATGCACATTAGTTGAACAATGTCAAGTGGTTGCAAAGGTTATTATCAAATGGTCAAATGTTTGAATATTTGTCACTTAATATTAATTAAATCTTTTTAAATTTTTGGTCTTTCTACAAATGAAAATTTGGTCATCTTCATGTTCATTTTTTGGGTTGTTTGTTAATTCTTCTACAATAGGTTTGGCTTCATTTTTCAAATTTTTGATTTGTAAAAAAAAAACATATATTTGTTGTATTAAAATGTCTTTAAATATTTTGAATTTTTTGAATTTTTTTTTCTCTTTTAGTGTTTATTGTATCTTTATTTTTTATGTAATCTTGTTTTATTTGTTGTGATTTATTTATTTTTCGTTCTTGTCTTTGGTGTTTTTTTAATCTTTTGTTTTGTTGCATGTTTTTTGTTTCTAGTGTGTCTATCGATGTTGTTTTTATTTGTCATTACAAATAATTAGATATTATTGCATGTGTAATGAGGATTCAAAATTGTATTGATGAACGTGATTTATTTTTTGATAAATGATGTTTGATATTTGAATTGAAAAAATGTGTGTACATTTCTATTTTCATAGGTTTGATAAATTATTTTTAAGTTTCAAAATTAAAAATCAATGTATTTGAAAGATTTGTTTTTCCATTTCAGATTTTTAAAAATTTATTAATTGAAATTCACAAAAAATATTACAGAAAAATATAAATTGGTATTTTAATAATTATGTTGAGTATAAAATTATTAATGAGTATGATTTTTGTTTTAAAAGATGAAAAATTAATGAAAAAAGTTATTTTCCCAACTTCCAACAACCCTAATGGCTATGTTGGAAGGAACTAGGTTGTCATTTTCAATTGGTTACAAAACACACTTGAAAAACAAAATGTAGATTGAAAATTTTAATTATTTATTAAAGAAAAAAGCAAACATGAAAAATAATAGAAATTTGAAAATGAGCTTTTCTTTTTTCCAAATTTGATTTATATGATAAGTTTATAAACATCATAATTGTCTTTGATTGTGTTTGCTTAGTTTAATAGCTTAATTGTATTGAATTCTAATGTTAAACCGTGCTTTTTGGAAGCAAAATGTTTCCAATATCTGATGTAATATTTTATGGACATTAAATTTCCTGAATTAATCATGTCCCCATTATTTAATTTATTGTCAATATGAAATATTTTTATTTTACAAAAAAATTCAACATTGTCATTTTCTATAGTGATTTTCTAATTTTAAAATGTTGATTCAACAATTTTATATGTTGTTGTCGTAATTTTTGTTTTTAATATTTTTTCTGAAAATGAACTCTCGATTTTCATGCCAAACTAAGTTTCTACATGTGTTTCTCCAATATTGACTCCAATCTGAAATTTTATTTTTTAATTTTTGTATGAACTTTGAGTCATCTAATGCAATGAAATGCAAAGTTGCATCCACATATGTGTATGTGAATGACACTTGGTTGTAATTTCTTGTTTCTCCCACCCGATAAGATCTTACAATTCCAACAAATAGTGCAAATGCTACTCCCTTTGTCTTTGGATTGAATAAGGTGTTGTGATAGTTTGCACCTTTCAAAAGAGTGCCCAACTCAATGTCTGTGATGTTTAAAATGTGGCAATCAGGTTTTTTGTATTGGTCATATAATGTTTCCCAAGTGTTATCTTCCTACAATTGTTTTTTCATAATTTGTAAGTATTATTTTTTAAAAAAAAAAATTTTACACGTCATATGTTTTGATTTCAAATTTAAAATTTTATTTTTAGTTTCGACATGAATGTATAGATGTTAACCTTGGGCTTTGAAGATATTATAGTGTCAAAATTTTGTTACTCTTGCCATTTTTGGTGCAATTTTTTTAATGGAAATGAAACAAATCTATAACAATTAACACATGTAGAATTATTATTGTCCAATTATGTTGATTTGAAAACATTATTAGTTGTGGTTTTTTGGGAATATATGAGTCTAAAAACATAAGTTAATTTTGTTTAAAGTGTTACATGATTATTATTTTTTGGTGGGGTTGAAAAATATGATTTCAATCTATATAAATTATTGGCATATTATTTAATTGTAAAAATTATATATTTTTTATTGTTGAACATGTCCGAAAAAAAAAGGTTATCGAACATGTGTTTCTTTTTCTAGGCAATGTTTAAAAGATATGCTTAAAGATTTGTATAGCTTGGAATTTCAATGTTTGCCAAACTCATTAACCAAAATGATCACAAATTGAATCTTATAAACATATGGACAAAGTTTCAAAAAACAATTTGAAAAAAAAATTTTATAAGCAAATTTCACTATATTCTACTGCCTTCAATACTCATGCTCCATTTGTACTATTTGAAAAGGCATATTAGAAGCTCACACCCTTATACATTTAATGTATTCCACAAGGATATTTGACTTTAAAAAAAAATTGTTTGAATAAAAAAAATTTGTTACATGTTGCACATTGCATCATATTGTTGTTACCTTTTTTTATTGAAATTCACTTATATCATTTTATCAAGATTATTTCAACATGTCATGTCATTGACATATGAACATGTGTTATTTAATTGGGCTTTGTGTTCATGTGCTGATATTGTTCAAAAGATCATTAACAAAGGAGCAACTCGATGCAAAATGTGAGTATGGAGAAATGCTTTGGCATTCATCATGTGAAAAAACCACAAGAGAATGATTATCATTCCATACTATTCATGGTACTCAATTCCTGTTTTTACTCTTCCAACTCCTTTTTCTGGTATGATAGATCATAAATTTTACAAATTTTTGTGATTTCTTAAAATTATATATATATATAAATATTATGTGAGAGTTGTTTGTACAAAGTGCATGAGGGAGCAAATGGCAAGCATGCAATGAGTTTGGTAATGATCCAATGAAAATGTGTTTCAAATACAAAGCAAAGATGACATTGTAGGAGAAAGAGCTTGCTTGAGGCAAGTAATGAACTTGATATATATTCAACAAGGCATGTAAACTAAGTGGAAAGTACCAATTTTTATGAATTGGTTGAAATTGGTTCCTTCACTCTACATTAAAAAAGGAACAGCTCATTTTCCACAATTCTCAATGTAAATTATCAATTTTCATGAGGTATAAGTCATGGGTGGTACGTGGTTCTTTTTGCCAATTGACATATGCAGTACTTGAATAGTTTGATTGCAGTTTGGATTGTAAGTTGTAAATTTATAAATTGATTAATTTTAAACTAGATAGGTTGCAACCCATAAGGAGTTGTCAAAGAAAAATTAAGGTTCTCAATGGTAATATATATAGTAATGGATGTGATGTAGCTTGGTTTCTGAGCTTTAATGGAATTCCAATCCTATTTTTCTTGTCCATTTTTTCTTGGTATCCTTGATTAGATTTTGTGTGTTGTTTTGAAATGAAATGGGTTAGTTATAAATGGCATAACCTACTTATTTTGGCTTTGTTTTCTTTCCTGCCAGGGATTTGTTAGTATGAGGTCTTCAGTGGACAGTGTGCCAGGTTTTGAAGTGGGGAGATGTTGCAGAGGATTAAAACCATGGCATTGCAGCCCCCTTCTTGCTTACAAATTGATGCCACAGCAGCACATATGGCAGGGGCAATGAAAAAGTATTTGACTGGAATTCGTTCATGAGGGATTGTGGTGTGCAGTGATATCCCCATTGCTCTGATCAATCTAGTAATTTCCCTTGGAGTGGGCGACCACTTTGGAGGTTAATGGTAGCCCTTACGGCCAAGCAGGATCCATGTGTGGAACAGATTTGCAATAATTATTGGTTGGTGGGGAGGATCATGAGTCTTGGTGATGATGTGTCCTGCCTGTTCATTTTTGTTTCTTTCCTTCTCTTGCTCTGATTCACGTTTTTGCCTTTCTGTATAGATATGTGGGGGACAGGAGCAATAATGGCAGAATTGTTCACACTACATCCACTTTTCCCACCTGCAAGGTATGCTTCTGAATTTGCTATTGGACATTGCAGTTCACATTTAACTGGTCACTATATATTTGATGGGTCAGATGCACTGCAGAACAACTTCTGTTGCTAAACCAAGGCATTTTTCAGCTCTGACTGGCATGGTGAACAGATCTTTTGCAGTATTGGTGGGTGATGATTCTTAGATGCTTGGTAGCCTGTTTTTGTCTTCCCCTTCTGGGGAAGGAAATCATGTGTTATATATCCCACAGATAAATTTCCATACTTTGCTTGATTGATGTGGAACCTTAGGCCCATGCTTTGGATGTGCTCCCTTGTCAGTTTGGATGTTTTGGTTTCTGACTATGGGTTTTTTATACTGCCAACAGTGAGACAGATGAAATCTATAAGATCTGCAGTGTAATTGGGACTCCAAATCACTAGACATGGGCTGATGGCATGAACCTTTCTGCATCTATGGACTTTCAGAGTCCTCAGGTGTGTCTTTTGATAAGGCTTGCTACTTTTCAAGCAAGAGGCCAACTGCAGCACGATTTCTTTCAGGTCTGCACCCTTTCTTTCAGGTCTGCATATATGTCAATTTATTGTCTGTTCTAGTTGTTTAGTTCAATCCCAATCAGGTCTCCAAGGCTAACATGAACGTTCAGATGTCATGTACTGTGGTGGATTCTCTTCTGTTATATTGTCATGTACACTGTTGGCACCACGGCGGGTTGTGAGATTTTTAATGCATAACCTATGCTTTTGTTTTATAGGAATTTTGCTCTCAGCAGCCAACAAAAATTTGTTTGATAACATGCTCCACTTGGTCCAGAGAATAACCAGTTACTATGAAAATCTCACCGACGTATATAAAGGGACATTGTTCAGCCACTTGATTGACCTGGTTAGATTTGTGGTGTCTCTAGGGACATGCCCGTTCTGGCCTGCCAAAGCAAAAATGACCTTTATTGTCAGATATACCACTTATTTTGACCAGACAGAACAGGACTGCTGC
>Ga0209611_10002805_pt1 | contig 30503 bp, 15 predicted proteins | sample S1TSphgellanicum_3_FD_187693 | JGI IMG/M metagenome (GOLD analysis project Ga0209611, IMG submission 187693) | Host-associated microbial communities from peat moss isolated from Minnesota, USA - S1T2_Fc - Sphagnum magellanicum MG (SPAdes) (version 2) | ecosystem: Host-associated > Plants > Peat... | reverse complement strand
CTTAGCAGTCAATTTCACACCACTGAAGTTCCAAAATCACAATATTGACTAAAATCTTAAGCCTAATTGCACCATCCTTCCACTTAGTCTAAATCATCTAACTTATGAAGACCAGGGTTTTGTTTTTTTTTTTTAAACAATTTTGTGATGTAGCTGAAGTGGCGACCATCCATCAGGTGATTTAGCCAAATTTGGCTACAAACTAGATATGAAAGTAGGGGAAAAAAAAAACAGATATTTTTAACATTCTTGGTTACCTAGTGGAACTTATCATAAGAATCTCACGAATTTGGACCATTTTTTCAATGGAAAATCCTTTGTATAGGTTGAAAAGATCATACCAAGGTTTTTTCTTTTTGCGAATTTTTGTCACCTAGTGACAAAAAAATTGGAGTAATACAAAAAACAGTGTAAATTCAACTAATGTTTCTAAAATTTGAAATTTTTTTCCAAATTTCAGAAACCACAAAATTTTTAAAAGGAAAACTGAACCCTGCATGTTAAATTTGTAAACTAGCTTTATTTTCATACAAATCTGTTGGCTCAAGGATCATTTGTCGCCGGCCCTCTTAGATATATAGAATCCGCATCTCAGATTGAATGGTTAACATGTATGAATCGACACGAATGTTTTTTTCTACAAGACGACAAGGAACACTTTTGGGTGATGCCGGAGGCCAGCCCGATCCAAACAAAAGAAAAGTGAGTCCTAAAAAGCACATTAAGGCAAGCTTGATGATCAGCATATTTTTGTAGGAAAAACAACACACAAGACATTGTAAATCCAAAGGTTGCCGACATCGAGAATAATTATTGTCTCAATGAAGAAAGAAAATAATAAAGTGTTTTTTTTCTTTGTCAAAAAAATAAAAATAAAAATTTGTCATCATGTGAAATGTCTAATGCACATGAAAACCCAACATGTAGAGATTTTCACAAGTGCTATCAGTGCGCATTCATTCTATATTGAAGTGCACTTAGGCTTGAGGACTTTGAGTATAGACCAAAATTGTATATACTACAGACCTTGAGATTGTTGAACCCATCCATGTATGTCTTACTACTTATGAAGTGGGTGACCATCGAGAACGGTCCACTTTTTGTACATCCCAAATAACAAAAGAACCACTTCCAATAGTACCACTTTTATACAACCAAAACAACAAAAAGTGGACTGATTAATTCCAATAGTCCACTTTTGTGTGCATCCAAAAGAACAAAAAAGTGGACTACTTCCAATAATCCACATTATGAATATAATAAATTAAGAAACCCAACAATCCTATGAATAATTTGGCATTGGGTAGAGAAGACTAGCTGTTATGCACTTTGTGCACTTTGGTGACATTTTATTGGCCTTCCCTACCAAGGCAAGGTCCTACCAAGGCAAGGCTATTGTGTTTAGATTCAGTATAGTGTATGGGATTTTGGCCCCTAGGTAATAACAATAGGTCTATTTCTTATATGAGGATTTTTGAAAGATGATATTTTGGCTTGTATTGAAACTTAAGACTAGCTATAGAATTATAATATCCTGAAGGATTTTGGTTTCTTTTGGAGGATGTTCTGAAGATTACATTTTTGCATGGCGAAATATTTGAGTTTTCATAATTCTTCTTTTGCCTTAAGATACTTTTAAATGTAAATGGCAAGGCCACACACAATGTGACACACCCCCTTGTTACATATGCAGTGAGAGTGCACTTGCCAATACTTTCATGAACACTACTAGTCTGATCATATCGAGGGGACTTGACAAGCTCTATTAAATTAGTGAACTCACAGACAGACTGAACAAAAGGGTTCATCCACAACCGGGATCCATCCACATGATGATTTGAACTGATCCCTATGTTGGTCGACAAGATCCAGGTAGTGCGACTCGAGCATAAGACTTAAGTGGTTCTGTGCTGATACTAATTTATGCTGAATCATTTCACAAAAAGTCAGCATTAGTTGATGATTAGGCCAAACAACTTCCAAAAAGAGAACAAAAAACAAAGGATCAAAGAATTTTGGAAAATGTAAGGAAGTTGGGTTCGTCTCTTCATGACCAACCGACCAACTAACCCGATCATCAAATGTGTTTGTGGTACCCTAAAACCCCTTTTTAGAGTGACATGTATTAGAGACCAAGAGCAAAACAAGGCCCACATCGGCAACAAATGACAAGTTCGACCATGGGACCATTTGCAAACCTAAGATCCCGTCCGTGGCCACATTTTCAGGGGGGGGGGGTCGGGAGAGGATCTATGAGACAAAGAATTTGCACGAGCAAATAATTGGTTTTCAGTGTGTGTGTGTGTGGGTGTGGGGTCTAAAGTGTTTTATGGGGAGAGGGAGCAAATTGCAAAGTCCTAACCATTGCGAAGTGAAGTATCCTTAGATTCCTTATGGAGAGCTCTAGCACAAAGGTGTGCCCAAGAGACCACAATGGTTAGGAAAATGTGCTTTTGAAAAGTGATTTGTGGGATTTTTGTATGACGTAGAATAGAAAAAGCTATTTAGGAAATTAAAGAGGTTGTAGACAATGCCATGACATTTTGTTGTGTTTGATGAATGGGATCTTTTAAAATAGGGAAATCATTTAGGGCGATTGTGTGGTGCTACATTTGATATGTGATTGGATGTGATCTACCATATGTGCTCTAAGTGTGTGCATAATAATCAAAGCTCATAGCACTCTCATTCCGAGATGTTTGTGATGACTTTGAAGCCCTACCCATGTGACACAAGAAGAAAAATATTATGGTAATTATTGAGTGGGATAAGGATCCCAATTTTTGTGGATGGCATGAGTCCTAATTCCAAACCAAATGATGTAGACTCTATATGAGTTGCATGATGAGGAAGGTAATGTCGTCGAGTCTCCAAATGGGACCCAACAACAAGAGTGATTGGCAACACGCATTGAAGCTACAAGGAGGAGATTCTTTTGTATACATTGGTGAACTTGGATCTATAACTTCAATGATAGACCCCCGGGTGGCAAGGATGTTGCACGCTTACAAGTTGTCCAAGAAAGATGTGAATGAATAGTAGGGTAGTTGGTAATCATAAGAAAATCTAGTACCTTCTCTTTGCTAATGATTGACAAAGGAAAGCCCCTATGACATTGGGGTTCCATTGCATGCTATCAAGTTTTGTGACATGCAATGTGTGTGTCGAGGATAGAGAGGAAAAGTGGCCCTCCTATAAAGTTGAATATAGATTTGAGCTCTTTTAGACTCTTCAAAAAGTATAATTTGAAGACATAGTATTTTCATTCATTTAAAAAAAATAAAAATCATTTCTAGCTTTTCCATTTATGAATGTATGTCACATATAATAAAGTTAGTTTTGTATTGAAACCTATATTCCAATAGATATGTACTAAGTTTTTCATGTGTATTCAAATGAAATAGTTGAAGTGCACAATAAGGATATGAATTGTTAAGTTGGCCAGCCTTTATGCAAGATTTCATATCCCATGGTAGCATCAAACAAGTGTAAGGAGTTAAAAGAAGCTCAATCTTTACTCTAAATACTGTCCAAATTTGGGGGTGCTGAACATGAAATTTTCTTCAATTTTCTTCAAATTTTGTTATAGTATACTTGATATTATGATCAAATTCATGTGGTGCATTAATTTTATGACCAACCTTCTAAATGGAAGGCATGAATACCATGGAGACATTTCTCAAAAAAAGAATGAATTCAGTGGAATGATATGATGGATGAACCTAAGGGAGTTGGATGATGGATGAATTGAGGAAATTTGATGAAATGAGGGGGAATTGGACAATGGTTGAACTATGGGAAGCTAGACAATGGATGGATCGAAGGAAGTTCAACAATCATTGAGTGGGACAATGGATGGATCCAAAGGAGCTAGCTAGACAGTTGGAGGAAGGTGAGACAACAGATGAACTTGCCCAAAAATTTGACATTCCAAGGAAGTGGGACAATAGACAAATCTTTCAGAAAGGGACAATGGGATAATTTGAAGATGTTGGGTGAGGGATGATCCCATGGAAGGTAGACCATGGATGAATTCAAAAAAATGGACAACGGTAGAATTTGGGGAAGTTGGGCACTGGGTGAACTATAGGAAAATGGATTTATGGATGAATTGGGAAACATTGGGAATTATACAATTTAGGGGAATTGGACAATTTATGAACACCCTAAAATTTGTTATTGTTATTATTCTACTTTCCATCTTAAGGCAATGCATGTCTGTTGGATAATATGTGAGTTGAGAAACTAGGAAAATGAATGAAAGTGGAACTAGCAATGAAAAACCAACTTCTAACTAGCTCCATGTTAATCCATTGTTGAACCTTCTAAGGCATATTACAGAAGTTGGCATCCAAGGCAGTTGAATGCATTGGGGAAGATGAATAAATTGATAAATGCTTTCATTCTCATTCCTTCCATTCAAAGGATAAGTCCTAAAAAGGTGCATCACATGTCCTTCATTGAATTAGAATCCATCAAAAACATGAACCTATGCCAAAAGATCGAATCCATCTAATCCAACCATTAGGTGGAACCAAAACATGTAATAAAATTAAGTAAAATTCACATTGTTATCTACTTAATTTTATGACATATTTTGGTTCCACCTAATGGTTTAGAATAAAGGCTTCATTTTATTCAAAATAAAAAGTTAACAATGAGCCATTATGATTTGCAACATTAGCCATTTTTGTCTTTTTATGACTTATTCTAACACCCATCCATATTTGATTTTTTTGGATCCTATTTTTTTTGTATATTGTAGCTCATTAGATGTCATTTTGGTTTTTGAGGGCATATTATACCAGGTCTTGACCTTTTGCATGTTTAGGAATAAGCTTATAGGACTAATGTTGGTTGAGTATCAAATTTTTAATATTCATTCAGGAATGTTTTAAATTGTATTTGCATTTTTTGGGTTTGCAAGTCCAACTAGTAAATATTTTTCTCCAACAAGTTTTGTCCCTTTTTCAACCAAAATATTGGGAGATTTTTTGATTTTCCCTCCCCCCTTCCTAGTAGGTAACTTCAAATAATATTGCTATTCTTTTGGAAAAATTGTCCAAAATTCTGATACCACAAAATTGAAACAGAGAAACCTTTGTTCGCAATATATGAGAGTTCCACAATAGATTTTCACTTGCATACCCTAAAGCCTTTAGTAAAAGTTAAAGAAGCGATTGGGTCAAATGTTTGGGTTGGTAATGTGTCCTCCGTAAGTTTAGTGTGTGGCTCAAATTCCAAAGTTTCATATTTTTTTGCCCATTTTTGAATCAGGTAGATGCAAGGAAGGATGTCAAGGATGCTACTAGGTTGGTGATTTGGTGCGCATGTTTGAGCCAAGCTCAGGAATTGCTAAGTAAGGATATGTGTGATGTTATGAAGATGCAAAGGCCAACGGGAATTATGTTAGGAACCCTAGGAGCAATGTAAGAATGTTTACGGGAACAGAGTCCTAATGCAAGAAGGTTGAGAGAGTGGGAGAAACTGAAACAAACATGAATTGGTCACATTTGGAAATCTTTCATCTATTGGAAGTTGGAACAAAATCCAAACACATTTGTTTGAATTTCTTAATCAATTTTACCAAACCAGTAAATGTGATTTCACCCTCATCATGCCTTTGAAGACCATAGTAAGTTGGTAGCTTTGGCACTAATTATATTCTTTTATGAAACATTGAAATTCTTTAAAATTGATTGTTTTCAAAGAAAAAACTTCAAAAGGGAAAATTATTGAATTTTCAAAAAAAAATCTATGTTTTGAAATCAAAAATTTTAAAATTAATTAATTATTCAACATAAATGTGTCAAAAGTTGCCAAGGTACTATGGTAGTAAGTTATGTCAAGCAGCAACAGTCTGTAAGTATGCTGGATACAACAACACATGTACATACAAACTGTATCCGAAGTTATCATCTGTTATAATAAAACCCGAGGAAATTCATAATAAAATCCCAAGGAAATCCATAATAAAACCCTACATCCAATTTGCAACACATCCATCCAAGACAAGACATGGAACTTGGACAGCATTCAGACCCACAAATGATCCACCCCACCCATTTTCACACCCCCTACTACCAAAAGAGCTTTGCTGTACCCTAATACCATAAGTAATCAACAACCGAAAGTGTGAACAGGGGTTTTGCATGAATTATTTGGTTGGGCACAAACACGAAAGGTTTTGTTAAGGGCCCACATGCGGATGGGGAATCGGGAAAACAAGAATTTGATACCACTCCACCACCCTCCCAAATTGAGAAGCTTTCTCGTGTAGAGTAGTACCTAGTACGAATACAACAAAGTCCAACTATTCTCAATATCTTGAGGCTTCCTTCTCCTGTAGTGTATAGGCACAACAAAGGCCATCTATGTTCTCATGTTTTGGGGGTAGACCGACCATCCGTCCATCACGCAATGAGTTACTTCCCTTCGCGCCCCCCCCCCACTCCCCCAATCGTTCTAACAATGAGATAGTTTGTCCTGGAATTTTTTGTGACAATTGTGGGCCCTTGTGTGATGTATTGAGACTACCGTATTTTCCTTGATATTTGTGAGTTGTATCATGTATGGTTTGAAGAGCAATGAAATAGGAAATGAGGAAAACAATTATTGAGCCATTCCTTGAGGCAAGGACTATGCATTCATTCATTCACTTGGGTCTATGGACTATATAACACCTTGATGATGCTAGAATTAGCTTGGACCTCCTTGTTAGACATAGGTGATCTTCAAACACACATAATAATAATAATAATAAAAGAACTTAATAATTTAGAATTATCTTAAATAGCTAGAACTTAAAGTTCTAGAAGGAAGTAGGAGGAGGAAACCCTAGTTTTTTGGGGGCACTTTGTAGTCCAGAATCTAGGCAGATGGAGAATGCTCAGTTTTGATTTTTTAAAAGATCCACATTTTTGCAGGTAGGTAGGTAGGTAGGTAGGTAAGTAGGTAGGTAGGTACTTACTGACCACTTTTGCTCATGGGATAAATAAAGAGTCTGGAGAAGTGTGGTTTGGAAAGTGTGCCCTGGGAAAAAGCAATTTGTCTGTTTTGTTAGTGAATATATATATATAATATAGCCAGCCATTTATTTGCTCTCCTTGAGAGTCCACCCACCACAACTTAACAGTGTACCTATATTTCTGTGCAGTGTGGATGGATGGTGGGTGGACTAAAATTGGTTTAACAAATCCCACCAATGTCATCACTCTAGATGGATGCTAGTGGGTGGACTAAAATTGGTTTTTCATTGAAAAAATCCCAAGATTCTGGTACCCATTAGAGATTTGAAGTACTTCATTTGTCAAAGTCCCGTCACTAGTAGTAACAAAATGAAATTTCATTTATTTTGTGAATATTTTGGAGAACACAACAACACAAACAACAACACTTTCAGTTGTTTAAAACAAGTTGAAAAATGGAGTTTTTTTTTTTCCACTAGTGAGTGTGATCAAATAAGTTAAAACCCAAATTAATGTTGGGTTTATACATGTGCTGTTTTGTGTGTTTAGTTCATTTTCTGTTAATTTCTGTGGACTGAAAAGCTTTGCTTCCACACTCACCTGACATGTACTTTTTAGTTTTATTTTATTGTATACAAGGGTGAGAACCGACATTTGGGTTTAAACCCAATACCTGATACGGGTATTAAACTTTTTAAAGAAAAAGAACCTGATCAATTCTCATGATTCGTGGTTCTCAATTTAATGAGAACCGGAAAACTCCATTTTCAGCAGCCCTTGGGTGAGAAAAAAAATGATAACCAAAAGGATTCAAGATGAGAACCGACCTGAAAATTGATTCCTCAGAACCACCCAACACTGGTTATTACTTCCTTGGTGTCATTGATGGCATATGGAGTGCCCTTCTTTTGTTCCATGACACTCTTACTACGCCTTTGGAGTGACCCTCTTTTGTTCCATGACACTCTTACTACACCCATAAGGACTAGCAGGATGATATATCATTACTATATCCCACACAACATTGCTGAACATGGGTGACAATTTGTTTCTAGGCGCCCAATGAGGTGAGCCAGTATGAGTACAACTTACAGAATGGGCCCAGTTTTTTTTTTCCTTTTCAATGTGTATTGGGGGATGGAGAACTTGGAAAATTTTGTGTGTTTAGGGGTTTTGTTCCCTCACATGACACCAATAATGTTGTTCCCAATATACTTTCTCAAAATTTTCCCCATAAGTCTGCAAAATTTGTCTCATATGCTTTGTTGCCTAACGTTCCCTGTGTGTTATTCCAACAGTTCTCATGTGCCATACATTGCATTCCATTTATCCCATATGCATTGCTAAATGTTTCATTTGGTTGTCCCCAAGTTCTCAGGCATCCTCCATGTTGTACTATTCTGTTTGAAATGGGCTTAATTTCAGAGTTCTTATGGAACTCAATTATCAAGTAATCAAAATTTTCAATTATTTTAACTAATTTTCGGAGATGAAATAAATTTGAAATTCAACAATTATAGAGTGACCCATTGGTCCCAAAACTGCAAAGCAAAAAACTTACACATTGCCTTGTTGAGGGATTTCCAACCCCAAACTCCCTTTGCTCCACTTTGGTGTTCAAAAGACTTTATAACTGGGTTGATAACCAAGTCAAAACTCAATAACTGAGCACACTGGTTCTAACTCCTAACCTGCCGATGTTGGACTGGTGCCCGGTTTGGCAGGTTACGAGTTAGAACCAGTGTGGTCAGTGTGTGTGTTTGACTTGTTTATCAACCCAGTTATCAAGTCAATTATTGATAACCTACCCGTTGGTTATTGATTTTTTTGATAAATCATTAATTTGATAACCAGCTGGTAATTAAATTTCAAAAATCTAATAACCTACTTGGATGACTTGATTATCATTCAGGTAGGTTATAATTACTTAAACACTAATACAAAAAAAATAGAAAACAGTTTTTTTAATTAGAAAACCTTATAATAATGGGCAGGATAATAAGCATATCAACTGATTATTTAACAATCTAACCTTATGCATGTTTGATGGTTATTACTCAATTTTTTTGATAATGTATTCAGAAATTTTAAAAAATTGATATTGATAACTTGTATGGTCCCAAAAAGATTTAAAAAAAAGAAACTTGATGGTTATTAGAAAACAAGAATTGGGCAACACTGGTTGGAACTGTTGGTGTTGATGCTAATTAGTAAAAATCAAACTCAAATTGGAACGGTGTCTGATTTTTGGAATTGGTTCTAGAATTAAGAATTGAACCCATATCTAGGTTCCCAGTTTTATGTATGTGTAGAATGTAGATTTTTCAAAAAAAAAAAAGGTTCTGGAAAAGAATAAGAATTAGGGTTTGATCAGCAGTTAATTGCTAGTTCTCGTCCCAACTAGATCAGAACTCAATCTGATTTTCAAAATTGAAACTAAAACTAGAATCAGATTTTTTTTTTAAAAAAATTTGGTGAGAAGAAGTGAATATGGAATTGGGCTCCTGATTCCATTTATGTGTGGAACTGGAACCATTCTAATTTATTTTGTAAAACCAGAACAAGGTTCTTCATAAAAGTAAGGAACTACCCAACATTGGTCTATACTCAATACTACCCTTCAATGGAATAAATAGTTGATGGTTACCTTTTTAAAACAACTCCACCCATAGTTGGCATGTGATCCTAAAACAATGTTCTTTCCATCCAAGATTACTTATCTATGGATTCCAAGCTCCACCCATAAACATGAACTTGGGATAATAAAAAGGTAGAATTAGTGTTGGTAGGTTCTAGGATTTTGATAGGTTTAAATTACAAGTCAAGGTCTCTAAAACAAAGGTTCCAGATTTGTTGAAACCGTTATTGGAACCTAGCTGGGCAACCAACCTATTTTCAAGATGGAACTAAAACTTGAACCAGGGTGCAACCAACCTTGTTTAGAGTAGGTTTAGGTTCACTAGGTAGCTAAGTACAATTTCTTTTAAAAACATAAAAAACTTGACCCAAAATTTTAGCATGTTATTGCATTTGATTGGTTGCACATAATTAATACTAATTGTTTACATAAGCTCTATTTTGAACTATGTGCACTAGTTGAATAAACTAATATTTCACAAAAGATTTTTTGATTTAGTTGCGCATGATGAAGATGGAACTTGGTCTTAAATTAAAGCTTCTCAAAATTCTTTTTGAAAATGACAAGACCTAGAGGGTTAGAAATTCAAAAAACCAATTACAAAACTAGATTGAAAGTTCCATCGACAAAAAAAAAAAAAAAAAAAAAAAAAACTAGAAAGCGGAGCAAAGGTTAAGTTTGAAATCAAGAATTTGACAACACTGATCAGAACCCTACTCATAACAATCACCTGGACCAATCAATACATCTGGCCAATCAAGAGCAGGTGTTAGACTATGCTGAGCTTTTTGAGAACCTTAAACATACTATTGAGCAAAAATGGTGAGCCACATCCATTTTACGGAGCTTGTGGGCCATGGTGCTTTTCATTTGTTTATAGTAAGACACCCCTGAGTGAAAGAGGCAAGAGCCACATCACAAACAAACACAAATAATGAAGAACAGTGGCAGAAGGACACACCATCTAATGGAGTCACCCATTGTGATGCCAAAGATGCCCTTATATGTAGGGGTTTGGAGCAATGGGATAAGTTGGGTTCAAAGGTCCCAACACAATGTGTGGTGTATGATTGATGATTTCCAACAGAGAGTAAATTGTTTGACCTTTCATTTTTGTTCTACCGATTCCTCTCTCAAGTCTGACCTTGGCTAAAGGATCACCAAGTTTTACCATTTTGACTGGTGTGGTATTTCATTCTATTGTATTTATTCATTAGCAAATTAAGTAGGTCGGGTGTTCTTAGGAAGGGCTATTAAAAATAGTGGCAGCCAATTTTAGGAATTTTCATGCAACAAATGAGAAGTTGCGTCATGGAGTTGAACCCCCACCGCCCCCCCTCCCCCCCATTTTTATTGCAAGTGGGTGGGAAATAGTGGGGTCTTTTTTTCCAAGTTGAGTTTGTTGTGTAGAGTGGACCGTCCAGTGATCACTTTCCACTTGGACAGTGGACAGTCGACTTTCCATGCAAGTTTTTGGGAAGGGGGGGGTTCAAAGCAACGTGTTCCCAAGGAACTCCTGACATGTTCCCCAAAGAGTTGCTAATAGCATGTCACTTTTATCCCATATGTTTTGGCAAATGTTGTCCTCCTTTCACCTATATATCTGGGCCAAAGGCAAAGAACTCTATACTTCTAAATAGAGCCTTCTGGTTTGGGGAGCCTCCATAGTTTCAATTCTTTCTTTAGTGATGGGCCAATAAATTTGGCTCTTTGCAACAAAAAAAAATTGAACTTGAGAGGCACCTCATCTAATTTAATACGAGGGTGAATAGGTAGAGTGAAATTAAATACGTCCAACAATTACATAGGGTGCCTCCCAAGTTCAAATTTTGATTGGCTCATCACAAAAATTACTGAAACTTAAAACACTCCCCAAAATAAAAGTTTACATTCTCAAGATAGAAACATCGTGACTTGTGAAAAGAGGACAATTTTGGGCAAAGGACATGGGATAAAAGTGTGGTGCTATTCGGAAAATCTTGTACAAGACCTTAGAACATAAAAAAGAAACCCAATAAGTCCAACACACTCTCCCCCTCCCCGCAGCCCCACCTCACCTCCAAAAGCAAAAGAACTAGGCCTCCTGGGTGCATGCTACATCACTCCTTTGGCTCCACAGAATTTCTATTCCTCCAGTTGTTTGTCACCATTTTCAACTTAGGCTAATAGCAGGGACATTCAATTGGGGCTGGGATTAGAGCATGTCCAGTGGTGCTCAGTATGTGACCCTGTAAAAATATTTCTCACATTTAACATTTAGTTATTAACTTTTTTTTCCAACCCCACCCATAAAACTAAAACTGGGACTCCAAATTGGGTTTGAGACAATTCTCTAGCCAATCAAAAACAGGGATCAGTCACTAAATATGACTTGAGTATGTGTAACAGACTCTTCCAATGCTCTCCAGGACCCTGGACTATATTCATTTTTTCAAGGTCACAACAGTCTACCAGAGTATCTGCAGGATGATATGACTGCTGCACCTCATCCAAGATTTCCAGTACAGGGTCACATACAGAGCACAGGTGTAGATGCTCTTAAGGTGTGATAGCTTTGAACCAACTTGGTGCAGGTGTAAATGTCATATGTACCCCATTGGGTGGGGGTTTGGGATTAACCTCAGTTTTCAAAGATGGTCATCAATTTTGTGTACATCACAAAATTGGAACAAAATAAACTACTAACTACCATTACAAAAATGGAGTCCATCCAAAGTTGTGTCTCCATTACAGATATCCAGGGCAACTCTATTACATAATGAGTTGCCTTGGATGCAATCTAATGGAGTTAATGTAATAGAGTTGCCCTGCATATATGAATATGGAGTGGCTCCCATCTCAACCTCACAACTGTGTAACTTTGGCTTCAATCCAATATATAAGATGCATATATTCAACAGCCAAGATTCATTTTAGTGTGGCAGGTGCTGTTGACAATTTATAACTGGAGTAGTGGAGACGATTAAAAAATGAGGTTGCCAACTGGGTTGAGAGAATCAGTCCTTGCCAAAGAGTACGTCCTCCTAAAACACTGGGGGCTTGAAATTTGAACCGAGATAGTTCCCCTTATTTTTAATAATAGTAGTCTTGACCCTTCTTTAAGCATCTAGCCTCAGCTATCCAAATAAAACAAAATAAAATCAACAGGTAACAGCTGAGTAGTGCATGAATGATGGTATACCTACACTACAGCTTCTTTCTATTTCAATAACTAGACAAAGGATATATATACTTTAATCTTGGCATTAATCCCAATTCTCCAGTTGCCAACGTTTTGAAGAGAGTTGCTCATTGATGTGTGCTGTACTGGGAGCTAGCTACTTGTCCATGATGAGGGAAAAAATCGGTAAAATACATATATACCCAGGTACAGTTGTAAAAGCAGGCTACTGCACTGAACCCAAGTAGCTAGTTAGCTAGTTTGCTAGCAACCTGGGGTTGGATGGAACTGGATGGGTCCCAGAAATGGGTTAGAAAGAAAGTCCCAGCTCTACCCTTTGTAATAATATGTCTGCACTGTAGACAAGCATGAGACATGATTAAATCAGTTACCCAACATTCATATTTTGAGAAGAAACCCAACAAGTGGATGGGTAGACAAGCATGAGAGGGTACTGGAAAAAGTAGTAAAATTCCGTGTAATCATGGTGCAGTGTTTTTCCTGTCTGGGGAATCTCTAGACTGAAGAAGTTTTTAAAAGCCCTAGTACCTTGACAGCCCAGCGAGGTGCACGTGGAGAGGAAGAGACAGTGGCCGGTGTTTACACTGTTTACAGCAGAAGAAGAAGAAGAAGAAGTAGCAGTGGTACACGGTGACGGTGGTGGTGGGTCCAGAGTGAACCAACCAGCACCCACTAGCTAGTGCACCATCCACTGGATGTCCATTAGGACTCAGTTGTGGATGAACCTCAACTACAGTTAATATCTGATTTCACCTTGATAACCCATTCTGTAAAGAAGTAGGTCCTATATATAGGTAGATAGGTAGTAAAATAGGTGACTAGACTAGGAATGTAGAATATGGTTCATATTTAGATAAGGGCTGTTCTTACTACCTACCTACGAACAACTCCCTTCTTGTGGGTTGTTTATAGGTAGGTGGTATAGAAAAAGCAACTAAAGCTCAGCTAACTACCATGGTTAGCCAGGGGACTGGAACCTAACAGAAAACTGTTTCCTAACCACTAGTTACCATCCATCCATCCAACCCTCAGGGTGCACTGGTGGATGCTGCTTCACTCGGGCCGGTGTGGTGAAGGTCCAAGGCAGAGGACTACTCTCAGGGAGGAACTGTGACTACTACTACTACTACTAAATGCAGCATGTCCCTCATTTTGTTTTTTCATTAAAGGATTTTGCATGCACGCCATAGTACATGTGGAGCTTGTGGAGCGTTTATGCTGGGTCAGAATGATGACCACAAAAAGACTACTACTACTAGTTAAGTCTTTTTCCTATAAAGTAGTAGTTGGTGTTCCCCAGGCTTTGCTGGCACCTGTTAGATTCGACTGGTTTGCTTGACCGAGTCCAGTCTGTCCTTTTCCCCCTTACTGCATTAGTAGTGAATTGCCACCACCCCTACCCCTCACCCCCACCTTTCTTCACCCACTCAAAGGTCACTCAGTGTAACTGCATGCGGCCCTAGTTAGGCTTAGGCAATCACTCTAGGGAGGGGGAGGTGGGGGAAGGAGAAGATTGATGCCTAAGCATGACTGAACGGTTTCGTCACTCTGAGTTTTATGCCTAGGATTGCAGAGATGCTTCGTATGGGAAGTAACTTTTTCTGATGCTTTCAATTTTAAGAGAGGTTTTCTAAGTTGTTCTTTACTATATTTGCTTGGATTTGTAAGGTTAGCTGCGGATCCTATTTCCTACACAAAGTTTGGTGCCAAGGATTACTAGTTCACACCAGTAGCAACTGTTTCTGACCCAAAAAGAAAAGAAAGAAAAGAAAAGAAGGGAATGGTAAAGCAGTCTATGGTGCTGCAAAACATAATGAGGTACAATTGTTAAAAAAAGAATTAATGTGAGTTTTTAAAAATAGCACACATGGGACAACACTCAGTTAGCAAACTAGAGGCCAGCAGGTTAGATCCATAAAATATTAGCCCAAGTATTCACTACAAGACAAGATGCATAACAAATATCTTAGAGACCATAGATGTGAAAAATACTCTTGATGAGCCTTTGAGTTTGATGTGACTAATTGAGCAACAACTTCCATGAAACCTAGTAAATGTCAACTATGCCTCCAAGGCATGAAAGGCCATTTTTTTGGGTTAATTACATGTAAATTTATGTAGCCAAAGTGATTATAATAATCCATAGAAAGATTTAGCCAAACTTGGCTATAAACAAGATTTGAAAGTAAAAAAATTTAAGCATCCTTCTATAGTTTTGGTTACTTACTTGAATCACTTATAGAAATCTCGAATTCTTTTCTTAAATTCTTTTCTAATTCTGGCGATTGAAAAATTGCAAAAAAAATTCATTTTCAAAACTTTAAATTTAAATTTCTCCTTTTCGAAAAGTATTGCCTTAAAGAAAAAGGCCATTTTAAGGTGTTTGTATCACATTGGCAAACAACATGAACATTTTAACTGGAAAATATCTCTTGTAAAAGCAAGGATGCTTAACAATGGAGGTGGAGCACCCTTTGTCCACTAAATCTGAGTCCATAATCACCACACATACATGATTTATCCAGAACTATCAATTCTTCCTTTGCCTTGATCAAAATCTCAAAGAGCAATTGTTTTGCAATTTTGGAGGGTAGTAAATATTGATGTTTGTTATTGTAGGATGTCTACTTCCAAGTGTGACACCTGCTCTAGGTCCAAGCAGCATTTAAGACCATCAATTTGGCTTACAATTTTAGTTACTTGTTCTAGGTGGAACCATTATTTCCACAACTCTGAATCCACCTCCAACCTCATATCTCATATAAAGACGACTATTCCAGAGCGTCGAGGGGATTACGGGCACTTTTGTTCTATGGTTTAGGCAGATTCCATCCGGCTTTGGAGACTCTAGTATTGCATCAGACTACAACTGGTGTACTGCATGATTTCACCCCTAATAATAATAATCCCAACATGCACTCACCTTTAAGTTTTTTAATTTTGTTTTTTGGTACTCCTTTATTCCTGGAGTGATCAAGAAATAGGAACTCCAAGTTTACATTCAATTATGAGGGGGAACTTTTCAATAAAGTTGTTCAAGGGGTCTAGCTTCAATGCTATAGCTTAGGGTGCTTAAAAATTCATGCACCTACCGTTTATGCAGGGAATAACTTTTTGGGCACCCCATGAGGCTATACAATACTCAATGTAGTCCTCACTCAATACAGTCCAGCAGGACGAGTTCAAAAAGCTCAAAACAGTCACACAGGACAGGTTTTCTAGATTCTCTTCTGAGGTTATTATTATTATTACTATTTTTATTATTTTTACCCCATGGGACTAGTTGGAAAATTGGGTGGCCACAAAATCGGATGGGTAGGTAATTCCAAACGTGGAAGTGAAAAAAATTAGAGGCCACATTAGGATCCATACTTTCACCATGGTAATTTTTCTACTTAGGCTCAAATGTGGGGAAAAAAAAATAAAAAATATGGAAAGTAGTCTAACTTCCCATATATTCCCAAAGGATTACTTGTGTACTTGTGGGCAAGTAATTAGATATGGTCATTACCTCCAGTAATGTAGTTGTGGAAGAAAAAGTTTGAGAATTGGGTGGGAAAATTGTAACTGACATTGTCCATCAGGGCATTGAAAGCTGACCAAGGTGTGAACTTGGAACATTGGTACCTTGGTTTTCTTGAGTGAGGCCTCTTAGATGCTATAATTAACCCAGGAAATGTTTTATTTGGACTGGGAGACCCTGATTTAGTCTAAATTTTCATATACTACTAATGTTTAGAATCAAGGTCCAATAAGCTTAAGTTTGCTGTTTTCACCAAATACATTCAAATTCATGTTAGATTCGGAAAATGTTGAGCACATAATTACATGTTTAAGGCTGATAAATTTGTTCACAATTTCAAAGAGTTCACCCCTCCGCAGTGCCCCCAAGATCAGTTAATTTGTAACTGATCCATGTGTACATGAAACCTCATGATTCCAAAAGTTGAGTGAATGTGAGTTTCACATTGGTGTGAGGGTTGTGAAGGGTGTACTTTTCTGCCTAAGGAATCAGCACAGATTGTACTATACGTCAGTAGAGATTGTACTTTGCTTGAGCAAATACAAAACATTGCCCACAAGTTTGGAAAAAAGTAGAGTAGGATTCCATTTATATAGCCCACAACTCAACTCAAACTGCTGCACAAGATAAATATGTTTCATGATATAATTTATAAAGTCTTCACTCCTCATTACTCACGAAGTATCATCAAAGTTGTTGCATTTGTGAATACATGGGGACGTAGTAGCAGAGCAATGTGCAGCTCTGTCAAAGTTCCAAATCCATGAAGTATGTGAATTTAATGAATCACCCATTGCCAGGTGCTGCTGATCATGAAATCAAATTCTAGACACACCAAAAGGAACAGGTCTGCAAGCACAAGTATAACACAAGCTGCAGAGAGATTGAGCTTCAATGGAAGTATGTGAAAAGTGTTCCACAACACCAAGTTTTATATTTATATTACAGAGCAACAACCTCAATTAGACCAAAATCTTATTTCAGATTTATACATCGGCGATGGTCACCACCCAGTGCCCCTGTTGAAGTACTACTACTACTTCAACTGCATCCAGCAGGTCGACCACATCATCATGGTAGCTAAAAAATCTAGAGGCCTGTCGTGGGGTCGTGGGATTTTATTCTTGCAAGCATACATATTGTATAAGTGCAGCTTGGTGCAGCAAGATCATCGGCTAAAATCCTAAAATTCAATCTTAAAAATGTAATTTCCAAGTACCATCTTCTTCTTCTTCTTCCTGATGCCAACAACCATCCGATTCCAGCAGCAGCAGCAATCCCTAAAAGCTTGAACCGCATGCATACTCGTCCTTGCGAACGAGCCGGTGCAGTAGCAGCAAGCTACAGGACATGAGTTAACACTATTGCTGCAGTCCCTGCTGCAGGAGAGCAGCAATTGTAGATCTCTATGATATGCATATGCAGTTCTAGTCCAAGTAGAGTACTGGAGTCTTCGAATCATCTAGGATCATAAATCAATTTCTGACATGACTAGTGGAAAACTGCAGAAAGAAGCCTTGAAGGTTCTAGGGATGGATTTGAACTTTCAGATCATGGGGTACTGTTTTGAAGTCTAGTAAGATCATTTCTCTATCTAGAACGAACGAGCCCGGCGGTCATAGTATTGAACTGTATGTAGTGTGGTGGGGCGGCGGGGGTGGTACAGTACCTCTTCTACAGACAATTTTTATATGTACAAAATTCCAGATTCTTACTAGACTAGGCCCAGTCCCACCACGGCATAGCAGCTTTATCATCCATTTGCGACAAAAAGTAGTTGCAAGACTGATCGTCTTGGTAGCAGCTGTTGCTGCTGCCATCAGCTTCCAGTTTGATGGCAACGCGCTGGAACACTTGCGCCGGGGAAGAGATTCGGCCACCAACTCCTGCAGCACTGCAACATAGATCATCGGCAACAACGTGTAGTAGGCTGGGATCGCCTCCGAAACTCTCTGAAATGAATTGTGAGCAGTTGGTCAATCCCTGTTGCAGCTGCTGCTGCTGCTGCTCTTCTTCTTCGTCGTCTTCCTTTTCTGGTGTCACAGTTGCTTGATTGCAGAGTGACAATCTGTAATTATCAATGGCACGCGGACTGTCCGTGTCTAGTATTTCGCTTGAATTATTGCTGCCTGAACTGGTCGTAGACTGCTCTTTCGACTCTTTGGATTTAGAAGAAGAAATTATGTCGACAGTGATCGGAGTCGAAGAAGGTTGCTGCTGCTGCTTCCATTGAGCTGCTGCTGGTTCACTAGTAGTTTGCTGCGTGACGAGTTCAGATGTCATCTCAGCCTTCACGGATACTGAATCTGCTGCTGCACGCGGCCCCCGTGGTGATAATCTAGACTGATTCGTATCAACATGAGCATCCACACACCCGCGATACTCCGCCTGCGTCTTTCCTGACAACTCTTGAATCTGTTTGAAATGTACCCAATGAAGCCAGCGTAAGCCTTTGAAAGATGATGCAGACGGAGATGATGATGATCAATCATTGTACTGCAAATGGACACGCCGCGGGCTCCCTGCCGCAAGGAGACTTGCGTGACACAGAAACCTAACTAGTACCGACAGATTTCAGCAGGTGTAATACAATGTGATCATAGACAAGGAAGGAAGGAAGGAAGGAAGGAAGGAAGTTGAGCTGTATTCACCTCTGTTTTCAGCTTTTCTTTCTCCAGGACGATGGTCTCATATTCGGCCTTCATTCTGTTGTAATCCAAAGACAACACCTCGTAATCCCGCTCCAGTTGTTTGGTTTTCCAGCGTGCCCTTCGGTTTTGGAACCAAACTGCGACTTGACGAGGCTGCAGACCTAATTCCTTGGCCAGCTGCATTTTCCTCTCCGGCTCCAACTTGTTCTCCAGCTCGAAATTCCTCTCCAGCGACCTCACTTGGTCAAATGTAAGCCTTCTCTTCTTCTCCACGCTGGGAGAGCAGTCATCGACGCCGTCATCATCCACCCCCGCCTCTTCCCCCCCGAGTGACCCGTCAACAAAGGAAGGATAGAAAGGGCGCTTCTGACCACAACCGACCACTGCGTCCTCCAGACCACCGCCTGAAAGAGGAACTGCACCAAACAAGTAAATAAACAAACAAGCAAGCAAGGCCGCTGCAAACGGTCAGAAAATGGACATAAATTTCAGCAATGCTCCAGACTCCTGCAACTATGGTGACTCCAAATCATCCTAGTTCCTCACAACTGAGATCTTGCCCAAGACTGCAGGTCAATCAGCGATCAACCAACTATCCAGGAAATCAACACTCAAGCCTAGCGTACATTGTAGCTTAGTCCTTGCACCGTCCTAATCAGACTAATTGTTTCCGATCTAACCCGGGCGCCCGTGGCTCGTGCTCACCTTGAAGACCCATGGAATTGCAGGACGCCAACATCGCTACCAACGAGTCTGGGGTGCTTTCGGTCTGCATGAGGCTCATCACATTCTGCGCGCCGAATCCCCTCATTGTAGTTGCCATCTGAACCGACGAACAAGCTGCTACAACACGAGTTGTGCAACCATACGCGCGGTTCTTAGCAGATCAAAGAAGATCACACTTCTTTAAAACCGAAGAAGCCTTCTCTACACGGCTCACCAGTAGATCAGTACTAGCCTCTAAGGAATACACACAGGGGGGGTCTTGTCTACTAGCTGCTAGTACTATTCCTACAAGAAACACTTGGTGCTCACTCAAGAGGAGGGAGCATTCTCAAACACTCATATACCTTCACTTCCAGAGAAACAAACAGACTTGAGTCTCTCACTCTAGTACTAGTTCAATAACAATGCACCAAACGCACGCGTCAAGGTTCTCTCTCTGAGACTAGTGATCTTCCAACCTCTCAAAGACAAAACTTCTGACTAGACCGGCGAAGAAGAAACCTTTAATCTTGCCACACAAAACGAGTGTACTACATACTACTCTACTAGATCGGACCTTCGAATGTTAGATGACTCAGGCAGCAGCAACTTTGCTGCACACATATGAGGAGAGATGCAAAAGACGACTAGATGGCCAACGGTAGTATGCCCACACAACTCTCCCTCTCTCTCTCTCTCACACACTGTCTGTCTGTCTGGCTGCGCTAAAGGGCTGTAATGGCTGGTTGCAAAGTCAGTGCAAGCAGCTGAAAGGAAAGGGGCCCCAGTGTGCTGGCCAGACAGGACTGCTGCCCAGGCTATATAACAGAGCTGTGCAGTAGATTCCAAAGCCAGCCTGTAGTGTTATGACAGCCAGGAATATGCCCAGTTCATAACCTACCTGTGCTAATTTTCTTTTCTTTTGCACTACTTTTACTATCTCTATGTATGTGTGTGTGTGTCTCTCTCTCTCTTTTGTGTAAGGCTTGTGCCCACGTTTACTGCCTCCCTCACACCTACTTACTTCCCCTCTGATGATCACAGACACAGAGAGAGAGGGAGAGAGAGAGAGAGAGAGCCTTTTCTCTTGGTGGCATTGAATTTTGCAAAACAGGATCAATCAGATTAATTATTTCTACAGTTGTGGTTGTGTCTGTGTTGTCTGCTTATGGAGAGAAAATGATTCTTTTCGTGCTTGCTCGCTTTTGTTCTTTTCTTTTCTTTCTTACTTTTTTTTCCTTAAAAGAAAATCTCTACAACACTTCCACTTACTTATTCAGCTGAGGTCGAGTAGGGGAATGTTTTTTTTTCTTCTTCTTTTTCTTTTTGTTTTTTCAAGCCACCATTCAGCATCATGAATCCAGTAACTTTTGGATTACTGAATCTAGTAAAGCCTTTGGACAATACTAATAAATTGTGATCATCACTTAGTTGTGTGAACCAGCACTCTAATTGGCACCAGAGTGAAAAACCCAAAATCCATTTAGTTTGTTTCTAAATATTATAAACATCCCATGCTTTTGGGGTCTCCAAGTTGAAATCTAACATTTTTTGGACTTAATATAGTGGCCTCACTCAAAAAAGAACGAGCACCCAAGTTGGTGGGTACCTTCGCCTCTTTTAGTACCAATTTGAGTACCTTTTTTGTGACCATATTAAGCCCAAAAAATGTTAGATTTCAACTCAGAAATCCTGATTTAGTCTAAGGATGGGATATTTGTAATATTTAGAAATAATTTAAATGGATTTTGGGGTTTCTACCATGGTTACTAACCAAGGTGGGTGCTGGTTAACCCAAGGTTGATGTGATCTGATCTAGCTAGCTAGGTTATATATCTAGGCTAGTAATTATAACAACGGGAGATGATAGGTCACGGAAAGAGTCCAGTAAGAACGTCGACAGAAACGACAAATGGTAGGTAAAGAGATTCGTATTCTACGCGCTCGTGAGACGACATTCTCATTAAATCTGGTGCACGCGATAGACGATTATTTACATTACCCAGCAGCCTGATGTTCATGGCTGCTGCTGTCTGTCCCTTCCTCTCTCTCTCTCTCACTCACAGTGTTTTTTGTTGGGTCAATTTTGTGATATAGCCAAAGTGGCGATGATGATCCCCAAGAAGATTTGGCCAGATCTGGCTACAAGCTAAATATGAAAAGTAACATTTTTAAAACATCCTTCTATATTTTTGGTTAACATAATTATGTGGCAAAGATGTGGCAAGCTTTCTTTATTTTTCTGGAATTATGGCTATTTTGAAAATAACAAAAAGCAATTGAGTTTAGCACTTTAAAAATAGGGGTGTTTGGCTACATATAGCAGCCAAAAAGCAAAGGCTGTAAATTCCCTGTGTTTTTACTGCATAGTTATTAGTAGTGTAAAAGGGCACCGTCATCGGTGCATACTGGTGCAGTGTAAGTGCGACGCTAGTGCAGCAACAGACGACTGGGCCATACCTAGCTAGCTAGCTTGCTTGCTTGCTTGCTTGCTTGTTTGCATATAATAGGAGCAGCTGGAATGCAGCCAAGAAACTGTCGACGGCTCACATGTCTCCACATCGTCACAAACCCTGTCTCAGCTTGTAGCCTGTAGCAGCATGGAAGTTTTTGGAAAGTTCGTTTCTTTTTCTGGTTGCAGCTTATACATGTATGGGACCCAGCAGCAGCAGCAGCAGGAGGAGGGCAAATTTCTTTCTGTACTGTTTGTTGTCGTCCTCCTATGCGGGCAATCCTGCCTTTGAAGGAAAGGCTCTGAAAACCGATATATAATATATCTCTCTCCAATCTTTTTGCTTCTTCATCTCTTCTACAACGGTTCATTCGTTCCAAAGGTGCCCTCGATCAGGGCCCGCAGCTGCACTACTGTACATGCTAGAAAAGCCATACATTGTTCTGCACAATCATAGTCTCACGCCCAACTTATTGCAAATGATCAAAGGACTGTTGTTGTTGTTGTTGTTGTAAGTTATAGCTCTAGCTGCCTCCTCCTGTTGCTGCTGCTGCTGCTAGCTTACAGGTCTTGAATCTTTCTCTAGGACTGCTGCATTTCCCAAACCTTCTTCTTGATGATGATGATGATGATGATGATTATGAACAACCCAATGTAGGACAGCTCGAGGTTGCTGCTGCTCTTGGTGTAGCCTCCTACCACTCATGATTATCATCTAGTGCCCAACACTTGTTTTCCAAGTGATCATCAACAGTACACAAGACTTCAGATGATTTCCTTTTCAGGATTAATCACTGTTGTCTTCTTGTTAAATTTCGTTTTACTCACTTATACTCATGATTAGACAATGGTGCCCTAGAAAACTTCCTTTTTTTTCTCCAAACCATGATAAAGAGGAGCACATAACACCTCAGATTATTGCCTTTTGATTTCTGTTTTTTTTCTTGTTTTCGTGTGCTTTCCCTCTATGTATATCTCTACATCATGGGTGGATTCAATAGAACAGAATATGATTAATCTTATAGTTATAGAGGCCTTACCTCATAACAGATGTTTGAGGCAAACTTTGTGATTTCACTCCTAGCAACGTCAAAATACATAGTGTTTATTGTGGCAAATAGTACATTAATATTGTAATATAATATTAAACTGTGTCACATGTGACATATTACACTAATATCAAACTTATTTCAAGCTGTAATATTAATATAATATGTGCCACAATGAAAATCACATATTTATTGTGAAGAATGAAACCACAAAGTTTATCTCACACATGTATCATGAAGCATGAGGTACTTATGTAGTAAAGACAATATTTTATTGTAGTGATTTGATTAATGAAGCCTGCTCTGTAACTGACGTTACTAATTTGTCCACCTGCTGGTAGTTATGCCCTAAAGCTTCTTATTAACTTGCCCCAGGCCAACACTAGTCCCTCTCCACCCATCTTCAGTGAACCAACACACATGCTCAGACTAGCCTATGGTAAAGTCCAGTAAAAGATTTTGGTTGCTTCCAAACATTACAATATACTCCTAATAAGACTCAAACAAAAACATTATAAATATCCTCTTCAAAAAGTTCTAAATCAGAGTCCTGAGTCCAAATTTGACATTTCTTGGTTAAATGTAGCCACTAATAAGAGGCCTTACTTGAAGAAGGTGAGGCAACCACAACTGCATGTGCTGGTTCACCCTGACCCACTAATCCAAAATCCTGGGTGCTCAGCTAAAGTCCTCTTGCAGTCTTGATGCCAATTTGGACAGAGGAAGGTGAAAATTGAGGAGTGGGAATTTGTAGCTATGGCTCTATAGGCACATTGGGGGACAATGCTTAAACATAGGAAGTGGGAACAAATTTTCCATCTCCCTATGCAAAATTTTCACCTCAAGTTTTCATTTGAACCTTATCTTCATTCCTTGTGCTCCTCACGTGCCTTGGGTGAACCACCACCTACACATTGTAAAACACCCAAAGATTTTTGGGTTGTTTCTAAACATCATAAAATATACTGTCCTTAGACCAGAGGAGCGCCTCCAAGTCCAAATTTAAGATTTTGGGGGTTAAAAGTAGGTTCAAGACTATGCTCTAAGAGGCCTCACTCAAGAAGGTGAAGGTACTAGTGTAGGTCCTGGTTCACATAGTCATGCTCTCCCTCCCGCCAACTTCGCTACAATCATCCCTTCGATCTTAAATGATTTGGGACAATTTGTTGGCCTTGTCTACCAAGGCAAGGATATTGTGTTTAGATTCATTGTAGAGTATAGTAGCATAAGGGATTTTGGCCCCTAGGTAGTAGGTCTATTTTTATATGATGATTTTTGAAAGAAGATATTTTGGCTTGTGTTGAAACTTCAGATTAGTTATAGAGTTATGATATCTTAAAGGATTTGATTTCTTTCAGAGGATTTTTTTTGAAGATTATATTTTTGCATGGTGAAATATTTGACTTTTCATAATTCTTCTTTGCATTAAGATACTTTTTACTGTAAATGGCAAGGCCACAGTGTGATGCACCCCTTGTTACTTTGCATTTCAAGCTGCTGGAATGTGGCTGGTACTGATTGACCCCAAAATTGCACTGCAGTTTGCCTTAGCAGACATGTGCCTCACAAAGGACTAACATAACCTGATTCCACCAAGACTAAATAAATATCCCACTTGGCCTGAAGCTCTGTAAAGCTATTTCAGTATTCTAGGCTCTGTGTATGAGAGGTCCTGCATAGCAGGTGTCAAAAAGGGTCAGGGGATAAATCCCCCTCCAATCGCCCCTCTCTGGACAGAGGAGAAAAACGAGAATATAGACAAAACCCAAATTCTGGCCTGTCTTAAATTACCAATATCTGGGCCAAACTCTGGCGCAGGGGGAACATCAAATGCAAATGCAGAGTTGCCAGGATGCCAGCGTCCACACACATGTCACAAACAGGCTTTTAAACAAATAAAGCAGCAGATATGAGATGGGAAATGGTAGTCCTTAATGCACTGATATAACCCATTGCCCATGTCCCCAAGATCCTCACCTGGCTGCCCTTTGCAGCCCGGGGCACCTCATAGCCAAGAACATCCATGAATGCAGAGAGGAATGGATGCATGCATGGAAAGGATGTTAATTGCATCCTATGGAATTGTAAGTAACAATGGATATGATTCCTGGGGAAATTTGGATCATGTGTAAAATCCATTCTCAATATGCAGTTGTGCACCCTGAGTGTAGTGACCAGGCAGGAGAATTAATTCGGCTCAGTTACACTGCCACGGACTGTCAATGCATTTGACCATTTCCATGTAACACTACTATAACCGAATATGGTTTTACTTTTAAGGTGTGTCTCGGCTCATGATGGCCACAGTGAACCTGCACCATCCACTGGATGCCCAGTATTACTCAGTTCTGGTTGAACCTCACCTGAGTTAAGATTTGGTTTCGCCTTGGTAACCAATTCTGTTGGAAAATGGGTCTCATATATAGGTAGATAGGTAGGAAAATAGGTAATTAGTAAGTAAGTAGATGGTTTATACATAGGTAAAGGCTTTTTTCCTACCTAGCTACTAACAACCTGCTTGTGGGTTGTTAGTAGGTAGGTAGGAAAAAAAAAACCAACTGAGGTAACCACCATGGTTAGCTAGGGAACTGGAACCCAACAGAAAACCGTTTCCTGGATCACTTACCATTCATCCTTGTGGTGCACTGGTGGGCGCTGGTTCACTTTGTCTGGGCCATCTGATACCTACTTCCGATTTTCAAGTGGCTGGCTCATGAGGTATTTGTGAGGTAAACTTTGTAGATTTATCTGTTACAATGCAAAATATGGGATGTTTGTTGTGGCACATATGACACTAATTTCAAACTATAATTCAATGTGGCAATCAAGATTTGTGCATATGAAATATTTCAATTGAGGCTTTATTGTCATTAAAAGGATGTTATTCCTTTTAACTCATGGCAATAAATAAATCCATGCAAAATGCAATGCACAATACTTCAATCAATCTTTCAATCTGGAGGGCACTTAAAAGAACATGATCCTTCAAAAAACAATTAAACCCGAGTGTATCGACCTTGCCTTGCTCCACTTAATCCCAGAGCCATTAGGTCTCAAGCCTAAATTGTAGTTTCTGACAAGCAAGATGATAAACTTGGAACCCTAATTTGATGTACTTGGTTAGCACACCTACTTATCCACTATTCAATGCCTATGGACTAGGTAACCTGTGAAAAGCAGGGCTCCCTCTTCTTCTTCTTTTCAAATTTGTGGTTTTCTAAAGTTTGGCCAAAAAAATCAAAAATTCTGAATTTTTTTTCAAATTTACACCCAAAAAAAATGCTGATGAGAACACACTGGTTAATGGTTCTTAGAGATTTTAGTTTTAATCTCATAGATTTCCAAATTGCAGCACTCAAATCCTTCAGTTTAACAGACAGGATTGAAAGTAGCATGCCTTCACCTACACAAACCTTGCGGGAAACAATGTCTTCAATTTAGAAGGCATATGCCTGTGTGCACCAAACATTAAGAAGAAGCTGAGCAGGAACACCAAAGGGTGGGTGTGAATATGTGATACCCTCATAAACATCCTAACCTTAGAGCCAACAATACTACGGCACTCATGCAACTATTCAAGTATTTCAGTACATCTAGCTTTTTGTCAACAGAAGTAGCTTGTGGTGGAGGGAGTTGTTGTTGTTGCTTCTCAATATGAATAATAATAACAGTATGGGAGTTCTCAAGTTTCATAGGAAAGCAAGCTCTTTTAGGACATGAAAAAGAGACAGTACTTTCCACACACACACACACACACACACACACACCCCCTCCCTTTCTCCCCGCTAAAAGAACAACAACCGCATAATGGACAATGCACTAGGACCCACTATCTAGCTTAAAGATGACATCACTGCAAAGCAATTCTTTTTCCCCCCAATAGAGCAAGATAAAGGAAGAGACCACACAAGCCAAAAAGTGAGGAAATTTATAAACAGAACCCAACATGCAGGGGTCACTGCACCGACATTAGACCTACAGGTGGCGGCGGAACTGACCAGTTTGAACTGGTCTTCTGGGGCGGAAGAACATAACTGAGATTAGAGCTTGAGGGATCTTGCTATATTTTTCATCACCTTGAAATTAGGCTGTGAACCAATTACTCCCTAATTTCCTCCATCACAACAATGCTTGCAAATCTGATCTTGGGATTTATAATATATGTGTACTCATACCATAGTAGGGTAGGCAGGTTCAACATCTCAATGCAGAATATATAATATATCTTCTCCAAAGATTCTGGTATATACAGTAAACTATAATTAATTAATGTTTATTGTTTTACTTGTTAATTACACTTGAATAACTTTTCAAAAGTTCAGAATTTTTTTCCATATAATTATTTAGTGTTGAACTTGCCTGCCTGCCTGCCTACTTCCATACACATTCGGTGTTAAATAGGCCTGTGTGTATTGTAGAAAAAAAATGTTGTGATCAATGAAATTGTTGGATTTGGTGGTCTGAATTTGTGTTTCTTAATTATCTTGAGTGAAGTACCAGTCAAATATGTAATATGGTCTCGTTGGTAGCTTTGTGGGAATCTTAGAGAACCAATAGAAATGCTAGCTAGAGAGAGATCATTATTTTCAATGTTCCACGGAATCAGTTTGTGTGTAGGCCGGAAAATGTTTTTCTTAGGCAAATGGCAATTTGGTGGTCTGAATTTGTTTTCTTAGTTATCTTGAGTGGCCTACCAGTTCAATAGGTAGAGTGTTCTTAGGAAGGGTTATTCATGTACTAGCTATTTCTAGCACATTACATGTGCACTTTGATTCGCCTTGAAATTAGGAGGGTGCACAGCCTTGAGTGAACCAGGCACTCAGGTCGGTACGTTCACCTTTTTGAGTGAGTCCTCTTAGTGGTCATATTAAGCCCAAAAAATGTTATACCTGTTTGAACTCAGAGACCCTGATTTAATTTAAGCATACCATATTTATAATATTTAGAAATATTTTCAATGGAATTTGAGATTTATACCATGGTACCAACGTGGATGCTGGTTCACTCAAGACCCAGCACCCATACAGGTACCATGGTAAAAAGTCCTGAATTTTGTCTAGTTGCTTGTAACCATGGTAAGCATCTGGTTTTAACACTAATATAGTCACTAAAAGGCCTCACTCAAGAAGGGGAAAGTAGCAGTGCGGGTGCTGGTTCACCCTGGCCCCGGTCTAACGAACTTCTTCCTCCTGTCACCAATGCTTGCAGGTTTCACTGTTACACACTGCACCCTTCACATGTTGACTATCTGAATTTTTGTGAGATAACATAAGGCTGTGCATGTGTGGTCGATCAGATGGGGTTATTAGGGATGACCTCTCCCTCTTGTCTTTTAGCTTCAGATAAACTGGTGATCTTTTAGCTTCAGATAAACTGGTGATTGTGTTTTGTTGAACAGCTTCTGCTGCTGTTCCCACTCCTCCCCGCCTACCATTTGAATTTGCCTTCTCTTTTCCTTTGAATGGGAGCAGAGCCAACTGTCACAAACACATGCACAATTGGCAATGATATATACCTGTGTATAACCCAATTCTCTGTAATTAGATGGTAATGTACTACAATTAGGTTGACAAAACTTTGACAACTTACAGGATTTGACTAGAGTTCTCAGGGTTTAGATATGTACTCTACTCAGACATATATACAGTCTGTATCCTGTACACCTGGGCGTACCTGCAGAGAAGTAGATACCTGAATATAATACAAACATAATACAAACCAGAATACATAAATTTTACATTGCAGGAGATGCATGTAAAGGGTGGTATGCAGAAGTACTGCCTGGTATCTGTACTAAAAGTATAATACTGTATCTGCTCAACGACATGACCATGAAATCACACCCAGCTATATTTTGTCAGCATTGGTTTCAGCACCTGAATTAATTCAGCCATAAGCTAACAAAGTGCATAAGTAGTATGCAAGAAGCCTCCTGCCTGTCTGTAGATAGTAACTGTTAGTTCACTCAAGAGAACAAAGAAAAGAAAATTCAGACCACCAAATTCAACAATCCCATTGGTCTGAAAAATAAATCTTCAACCCAAGACATAACCCTATTCTGCTTAACATTGAAAATAATGGCATTAGCCAATCAACTAGAATTTCAGGGAGATTGCTCTTCTTTCGTGCTTTTGTCATAGATTGTTTTCTTCTTGCTGTTGCTTGGTGAAGTAACTAAGCCTCCCCTCGGAATGCCTCCTGCTGGTGGGATTATCATGATTGATGAGAACAACACAGTTTGGTATTGCCGGGCTTCAACCATCCAGACAATTAATTACACCCCTCGCCAGCCTCTTCTTTCCATTAAATCCTTTGTTACTTACTAGAGCTGGGGATTGTTGTCAGGAAATAAGCTGTATGGTTCATAAATGTGCCACGCAATTTGTTTCCTGCAGCAACATTTGTCATGGAGGGGACTCAGATCACCTGTCCAAATGCTTAAATTAGTACCCAATTGTTGGACAACTTTCACCGTCACGACTGGACTCAACTGGGAGTGTGAGCAACTGGTGTCATTGTATATATTCTCAAGACTTCGACTCGAATGTGAGCAACTGGCGTGATTGTATTCGACAACTGAGGATCTTTGGTCAAAACAAAGTTAGACTTTTAATTAAGAAGATAAACCCCAAGTGCCTTTCCCCTGACTGACATGAGACTCTTTGTTTTTCTGCTGAGGTGGGGGAACAAAACACGCCGACAAAGAGGGTTTTGTCAGGTAATTGACCTTCTTATTTGCAGGATAAAAATTATACACAACAGCACTCGGAAGGCCTCTCAGGAGGCAAAGTCTAGTCAGAAAAAGGAAGACCCAGCCAGCTTAGAGACATCAGTGGATGCCTTTGATTCCATGGTTCTGCTCTCCTTTTGAACTTACTTAGTTGGTGGGGTCTCAAGATGTTTCTCCAACTGCTATATGATGAGAAGATTGTATCTACATGTTATCTACTAATGTCGGTCCTGTATATATATAGGCCCGTGCCTGGTATCAACATTAGTAGGAGGGACACTACCCGGTTAGTATAATAACCTGAGGCAATACCAGCGTGTATCAATACCTGCTTGGTAGGACCTGAGGTAATAATACCAGTCTTGTACCAGTTTTATATCAGTTTTGATCAGCAATTTTCTTGCGCAAAATTTTGTCAAAATGAAATTATTATTATTATTATTATTATTATTATTATTGTAAGAGAATATTCTGTCACAATAATCCCCTTTTTCTGAAAAACTTGCCAAAATTTTTTGAAAATTCTTCCCCAAAAATTTGAAAATTTTTCACCACATTTGGACTTTGATTTTTAGTTTGGTAGTTTTTTTTTTTTTTTTAATCTAG
>Ga0209611_10002804_pt1 | contig 30505 bp, 12 predicted proteins | sample S1TSphgellanicum_3_FD_187693 | JGI IMG/M metagenome (GOLD analysis project Ga0209611, IMG submission 187693) | Host-associated microbial communities from peat moss isolated from Minnesota, USA - S1T2_Fc - Sphagnum magellanicum MG (SPAdes) (version 2) | ecosystem: Host-associated > Plants > Peat... | reverse complement strand
TTGCCTTGCTCTCACTTTTTTCTTGGGCCTTTTTTTTTTCTCTTTTTTTTTTCTTGAAATAACACACCTGTGCATTATGCACAGGGTTCACACTAGTTTGTATAAAGGCCATGTATGGCAACATTTGAAAGATTTAAGTTTATTTGTGTTATCAATTTTTTTCTATTTGATATAGGTTTTTTTTCAATTTGTTGTGTTTTGGTAGATTGTAGTCAATTGGTAGTTTGTACATAGTAAAAGTTGAAGAGTTATAATTTTTGTAGTTATGATTTTATGAACCAGCGCTAAGTGCTTTAAAAACATTTAGACTTTTGTAGAATTTGATTACATTTGATAGTGAATATGGTCACGTATAAGTAGTAAGAAAGGTGTTGGTTTATATCATATATTTCTACATCTATCCTCACCTTTAAAGTCTTGTAGTGTGCAAGCAAATACAAGTTGTACCTTAATGCCAAGTTCTGACTATTTGATCCTTGTTGTGGCAAATCCATGGACATGTAAGCCAAGCTTATGGGAGTATATATTGGATTTTTTTATGTAATGTAAGAGTATTGTAGGTGGCAAATTTTCTAATCATAAATATGAATTAAATTTCTTTCTTGATAGTTGAAAACTACCTAGAATTCAATATCATATGTCCAACAGGTGATAAAATGACATTAACAAAATGGCTACAAAGAGGGTGTACTTAACATGTAGAGGGCTTTGCTTGTATGCTTCAACCAAGATGTGTAAACATTTAATGCATTACCTTGAAATAGAATATCACAATTCAATGTTCAAGCAATGTTTATATATATGTATTTCCACCTAATAAGAACATTTAGAACATTCTGAAGAACTTAACAGGACAAAAGCAAGAACTTCATAGTGATTTTAACATCATTGTAAGGTTGCTAACTAAAGGGAATTAAATTGAGGATAAACTTGCAATCTGATAATGTGAACAATGTCCACAACTCTAGTTGCCTTTGGTCATTAGCTCTTGCATCCTCTCCACCTTCACTACCAAATGGTTGGTTCTAATTAGATTGTCCACAAAAGGAGCACCATTCATATGAAAATAAAAAATATTTCAGTTTTGATGTAATAACTAAAATCAATCAATGTGTATGTAAAGAAAAAACTTGACCTAAAGAAAAGAGAGAAACCAAAAACATAAGTAAGATTGTAATCTCACAAAATGAATTTCATTAGGCTGACCAACAATAACACAATCATATGCAAGAAGAGAAATTGAAAATGTAGATGGGCTTACACCTTGCCCTCAAACCTCCAAAGGACATTATTCTAAATTGTTGCATAACTTGGAAATCAGACAACAACTCAGCTCATGTGAAGAAGATAAATTGTGTCATTGCCAACATACAAGTGGGAATATAGGGAAATGACGAGCATTGACTATTAGAGAGCCAAAAACTCTTTGTGTTGAACATTAAAACTTTCACTACAAGGATTTAATGCAGAAAGCCACAAAAATTTGATGTTTTTGGAGTTACAAATGAATTAAAACATCCAAGACAAAAGTTCAAAACCAAAAGCTTGAAAATAGAAGAGTATGAAATTAATTAAAGCATTTGAGGCCTACCATCCAATTCTATTTACATAAGTTCATTATTTTTATGAGGAACAAAGGACCATTGAACTATTAAGCACATGAATGCAAAAATTTAATCAACACAAACACACCTTAAAACTTGGAATATCATAATTGAATCTGGTGGGACTCCAGATTGCATGAAGCCAATTGGGCAAACATTAGAAGATTTACAAGGGCAAATAGGGCATACTTGGCACTTTTATTCCTTTGGTTCAGGGTACAGTTGATGACTTGTTCTCATGGACACTTCTCATGGACACTATAGTATTGCCCTATATGGACATCAAATGCCCACTTTTTAACAAAACATTATTGGAGAATTGTAGACAATTGAATCCTAATGCATATGTGAAGCTCACAAAAATTGTCAAAAACTTGAAATTCAACTACGCTTTCAAGACCATATAATTTAAACAACAACTTCAATTGCGTTAGCCTAGTTCTTGATCATGACTGCAAGTGTTACTTGAGATAACAAAAAAATCACTTTAGATATTCCCTACCTTGCTTCCAGTGGATATAATTTTTCGCACATTATTGCCCCAACTTTTTGCTAATTTTTTCCATGTAGGAGACCATGCCTGCTTGTTTTTTTGTTGTTTCCCACTCTCTTGACCTTGAGGAGTATCTTCACTTGAATCTGGAATTGTATACGTGTGACACATAACCTTAGATAATGATCCTTTCTTCGCATTCCTTCCATCAAATGTTGCGACAACAACTTGGGTTGTTTGCAAATCTATGCCTTAGTTTGGAAAAAATATTTGGCTGAACTTTTTTCATGACCTTCAATTGCATTAGCTTTTGAATCATCAAAAGCTCCCTCCGTTTTAGGCAAAGTTGTTTACAAGCTCTTTCTAATGATGTCCACACTTCCTAGCATTAGAGCCTATTGATCTATGTGACATAATAAATACAAATACATAAGTATCCTCTTTATTTATGCTAGCACATTTATCTTATTAGTTAGCCCATGTCCAGTTGCATAGGTGTCTTAAAACATTATATTAATCAACATATTATAACGTGGACCTGTAAAAAAAAACTTTTCTACATGTAATAAGCATATATTAGCTAAATGGATTTTCATATTTGAATTGAAAAAGTACAAATGGAATTGCAACATTCACAAACACATACAACCTGAATGTATGAGGATGCAAATCCACAAAAGGAACTTGCAATGCTTAGGTCAACTATATGAACTTTGATAACACTGATCATTTAACTATGACCACAAAGACCCTGTAGGTATAAAATGAATTTCCCTTTTGTATGTAGGCTTGGTTTGTTCTTTTCTATAGCTTCATGCTGCATAACAATCACACCTACAATCACAAGATAAATCATCATATTATGTAACACTCCTAAGAAATGTAGAAATACCTTTGGTACATTCAAAGAAAAAACATGCCAATTAAGTACTTAGAAGAAGAAAAATCAGAAAACCATTAACACTTACCATAAGGTCAGTCTAGAATTTTCCTTGGATATATGTATAGGACCTAGATTTGGGATTGGTCTTGCATTATGCTCCTTAGAACCCTGTCCAACAACATCCTCCACTTGCAACTTTGTGGCATGACTTTGACAGCATCTCATGCACTTCTAATCTCTCATCTTGTAGCATGTCATGTTTTAATGGAGAATTTACAACTACATCAATGTTTATTGCTACATCACCCCTTGGTGATGTTGGAGGTGTTAATGCACTTGAATGGCCATTGCATGAGGTTGGAGCAAAGTGACTACTACTAATTAGCACCCCTAAGCTTTGTTGTTTGTCATTTAGAAAAGTTGACCCACAGGATGTCATCTTAGTTTACTTAGCATTAAAAAGAATGGTACTTGAATAAATGATAAAACAAAAAGATGAAATTGCAAATACTCATGTAGCTTAATCAAATTTTGGAAAAAGACCTATCTAAGGCTAACATCAAAGCAATAATTTGATTACTCGAACAATTAGATGCTCATGACCATACTTTAACCACCCAAAAACCAGTAGACTAATAAGTACCAAAGCAAATATACATTTAAAAAAAGGACCTTAAGCACCCAGAAAGTAGTGAATTGAAATTTGTCAAAGCAATTAGTTGATTATGAAAAGGCCTTAAGCAACCAAAAAATAGTTACCAAAATAATCAAATGTTTCTCTAAGGACAAGCAACACCCAAAAAACACTAGTTTGATGACCAAAGTAGTCATATGTTTCTTTAAGGACTAGCAACACTTAAAAATCACTAGTTTGATTACCAAAGTAATCAAATGCTTATTAAAGCATCTTAAGCATCCCAAAAGGAGTAGATTGATTATCAAAGCAATCAAATGTTTCACTAAGGTCCTTCAACACCCAAAAAACACAAGATTGATTGGGAAAGTAGTAAAATGTTTATTAAAGCATCTTAAGCACCCCAAAAACACTAAATTGATTACCAAAGCGTTTAGATGTTTGTGAAAGGACCTTAAGCACCCAAAAACTACTACATAGGCTTTTGTTGAGTAATCAGATACTTTAGCAAGGGACCTTTAGTACTTGACAACCCATAATTTCAAAACATGACCAACAATCAAATGTTAACCAAAGAACATGCAATCTTTAATAAAGGGTTGTTTGGAGTCATTACTAAAACAAGAAAAACCTTACTAATAGATCTATAGTATTGGAGAAAAAATTACACAATAAGTTTTTTAACAAAGGAGTTAGTTACTTAATAAGGTGTGAATTCATACATATAAACAAAGCAATTCAAGACTAAGCAACGTAAAAAGTCAATTCTAAATCCTACCATAAATGAAGGCTTAGGATACATAGCTTGAAGGAGGATCTATGTGCTTTTGACCTACAATTTAGCAGCATGAGTGGAGTTGCAATTTCATGATTAAAAGCAATAATAAAAGGATAATGTAAACCTTTTAGAATGATAAACAATGCACCCTCTACATTTCATGAACTATAAATACAAGCTTTGCATCACTTAATTGCTAGCTAGTGCAATTGGATGACAAGAAATCAACTTACAAGACTCTTTTTATGCTTGTGCCTCTTGTTTCAATGCATTTTTTATTTTGTTGCATAAGTCATCCACACTGAGCTCAATAGCTAAGGACCAAATCCCTTCATTTAGTTCCCTTACTCCTTAAGAAGTGCACTAGTCAGGATGAAAGAGCTCCTTGCATACACAACATTTATTATCATCTCTGCACAATTGGGCAAGGCAAAATGGGTGGTAAGTATGTTTACAAAAGGCAACAACCACATCAAATGAAGTAAACCATCTCTTGCAAAAACCACAGGGTTGCGGCAAAATGTAATATAAACCATTGTGATCATCATCAATAATAGGGGGAGATGAATGAAAAATTGGTTGACGCCAAAAAGAAATTCCTCTTCCTTGTTGCATTTCTCCCAACTATCTATAAATTGCTTGTAATTCTTGCTCCAATTTTGCAAGCTCTTTCGTAACAACATTAATATTATAATTAATTTTCCACATGTTTAGTTTTGCATCCTATAAATCATCTTCACCTTACACAATGCTACAACATTTGTCTTCATGATACTTTCAATTTTTTTTCCAATGTCTCAAATTTTTCACTTAATGGCTTGATCTCCTCTGGCATAACATCCTTGGAAGGAATGTCACTATTGCTAGCACTTTCAACCTACATGACCAACATGATTCATAATCTACACGAACATTAATGATCCATAGAAACAATGACCTAAACCTTGTAAACACTATTGCAATATGCAAGATTTGGTGCAGGAGTTGGAATAAACAAAATTATTTTGCAAATCAAAACCCTAAATTGTCAACTGACATATCATATTTTGAGTGCATGGAGTGCATGAAGTTGCTATAAAAGATGTTGAATATTTTCTTCATCTTTGATCATGCACTCTTGGGCTTGGTTTAGTAATTTTTGTCAATCTGCCAAAAAAAAACATGATTCCACCAGTTCCATGTCATATTTTGTTTTTTACAACTCAAGGTGTTTGACCTTGAGTTTCGACTTGCGTAAAATTTCTCCTAAAAAATCATACAACTCTTGAACGTGAACTATTACAATAGGTGTGACCACATAAGGACACTGAAAAATGTTGTTGGCAATAATCTTTAAATGCAAAGGCTCTTCTTTTGGAGTCTTTCAACCCTGAGTGATGACATTGTCATCACGAAGAAAAACCAAACCTTCCATGCCACTCCCGTTGCAATTCATAGATGTAGATCCGTGAGCAAGCTTCCACTTTGCTATTTCTTTCTTCTTGAGTTTTTTTCTTGCTGTAGAAGCAACTGCCTTCGCCTAATTTACTTCTATACCCTTCTCTTGAGCTATGTAACCTTTGATAAATTGCAAATAAAATTCATTCTTGGTCACATTGTTATGGCCATAACACTATGAATACAAGTGCAACAACTCCAATTTTGTGTTAGGATCCATATTTGGATTTGTGGTCTTCAACACCTTAGACTCTCCAAACACCTCTATGAGATCTACCTTAATCACATGGGTACTTGTGATTTTTGTTTTAAATTCAAACCCTTATTGCTTAGTTTTTTGATGGTTGCAAAAAACTCTTATGTCTGGAGCTTATAGTCTACATTTTCCCACTCTATGACATCTCCTCTTAATTCACAACCTTGCACCATTTTCTTCTCAACAACAATGTGTGACCAAAGAAAAGAAAAGAAAAGAAAATAATGATTAGAAGGTGCATTAGATAGAACCCTAAAAAGAAACTAAGACAATCAATGTCGCAACCATAGCTTTGGGCTTGCGACCAAGGCAAAGGGGTTACAAGGTTGCGGGCCAAGAGGAAGCTGGGGAGTCAAGGCAAAGAAGTCGCAAAGGTGCGGGCCAAAAAAAAGCTTGGGAGTCACATCACATACTCCTGGGAGTGTAAGAAAATGTGAGGGAGTATGAGGGAGTGAACCTTCACACTCCCAAGGCAATTCCCACTTTGGGAGATGGAGTCCCGGTGGACTCCTGAAACTTCAGAGAGCGATTTTAGGGGTCAAAACCCAATGGCTTGTGGCATTCTTTATATCATTGGAAAGCTCTTAGAACTTAGATGTCTAAAATGGGCTCTCATTGCTCATTTGGACATTTGAAACACAAGTTATGGCTAAAAGAAGGGTCAAGAGTCAAATTGCCAATTTGACTCCCGACCAGAAAAAATCGAGAATCGACCCGATTTTCTTAGCTGCAAAGGGTGTGCGACATACCATTGGAAAGCTTTCGACAAGAGCTACAAATTTTTTTTAGATTGCATTTCGATCCAAGGTTTGTTCGTAAAGTTATGGGGCTCCAAAGTTGCGGGAGTCCCAACTAGCGCGATTTCAGGACTCCCACTTGGGAGTCCCAGGAGAGAAAAACCATTTGGATGTAGGCTCTGTGGCCAGCCATAGAGTATATTATAAGGGGGAAGGTGGTGGCTTCCTTCAAGTCTGGGCCGTGGTGAGTCTAATGTGTCCGTGTTGCCCGTGGTGAGTCTTAGCACCAAAGGTGCTTCAACTATGCACTAACCACTTTGTGTGGGTTGTGTGCAGGCCCGTGTGTGCAGGCCCGTGTGAGTGAGTGAAGCTTGTCAACTCTTCCTAGTCCCATCCCGGAGCTTCAACACGCCCCTCTACCCCTCGAAGTGTTGTGAGTTAGGGAGCGTGCCCCGATTCTTCCTTCTTTCGCTGTCTTTTACTTGGACTCGCATTTGAATCCTTCTAGGAGTTGGGAATGCGTCAATCAAGAGATGAGAGGCTCACTAGGTATAAGATACAAGAGGAGCACATAAACAATTGCAATTAAAAGTGTGCAAACACTTGCAAGACACGTGCCCAAAATTATAAACCCATTAAGCACCTAAGAAGTTGAAAAATACGATTCATGCCAAAGTCAACTTGACTGAAATTGAAATTTTCATCAATGTGATTACCAACCCAACTAATTGTAAAAACCCATGTGTCCCCATTGTTTAAAAAATTTCTTAGCAAGGACTACAACAAGGAACTTGTCCTTGGTGTGCATGGTTCTTGATATTGAATTTGGACCCTAGTGTTATATTTTTGGAATTATTTGAAGGTGCATATAGCAATGGGGATTACACATTTCCCACCATTTTTCCTTACTTGGTCTCATTTCATTCATTTGGATTTAGTGTTTAAACTTACGTGAAACATAATTTTTTTGGGACTATTAGAAGCATAAGTTGTAGGGATCCTTATTACAATATGTTATTTGAAGATTGTAGTGATAATTGTGACACAATATATTATACAAAAGCAAAAGTGAAGTTAAGAAAAAAATTACTATTATTCTTACTATAGCAATTTAAAACTGATTTTGGATTCTTTTATCAATTAAAATAATATGTTTAAATTGAACTTGAAGCTAGGAAATTTTTTTGGGCATGTTGCTTTCTAATGAATTTTCCCAATTAATGTAGTTTATTATTTTCTTTTTGTTTACCTTCCTACAATGTTTTTGCTCTTTTTCTTTATGCAACTTAAAATTTCAATCAATTGCTTGCATTCTCTCATTTTATTTTTAATAATTGCTTAGTGGCCACAAGGTGTTTTTTTTAGTCTCAATTGAATTCTTCAACTTATTAATATTTTTACATTAAGATGAACCATGTAGGTTTCTATGCTAACACATCTTATTATTGTTACATTTCAAGGTTTCGAAACATATTTTAGTGATGAGTTCATGTCTACGTTTATAAACTGTTGGACCTGAAAAATTGTTAGTTCTCAACGTCAACAATGTGATATGTTATTTCTTGCATTTTGTTGTTTGACATGGGAATGCATGAGTCTTTGGAAGAAATATTGGTAGAAGCAAAGTGGAAGTGAGAGTTAGAGTGGAACATTTCCTCTTTTAGGCGTTCAAATACTTTTACATTACAATTTGGTCTTGTATGAAGCTTGAGGATGTGCTAGAAGTTTCTCCCATGCTCATCCCTAAAATGTTTTTGGAGCGGTATGTTTTCATTTAGGGATGTGAACAATGTTCCAAGACGTCTAGTCAAATTTCACCTGGGTTTCATTATTATTTGAAGGATTTGAAATGAATGTATTTTAATTGCCATAGATTACTTCATGGGAAGGAGGATCAAACATTATTGATTGATGATGAACCTAACAAGGCGTTTTAAAATCTGAAGTGGAATGGTTTTTTTCTTGAATTGTTTAGGGGACATATGTTGTCAAAGAACTATGTGCAATTGTTGGACTTGACTTGCCATGATTACTATAGTTTTAAATGGTAATAAAAATAAAATGTTTGATGTTGATTGATTATGTCTAACATCCAATGCTATTTTTGGCTCCTAATTACGTGTTTTGACCCATTTAGGCTTTTTAGGAAATTTTTTATTATTAATAGTGGATTTTTTCTTTTCAAAATTCTTTGAAAGAAATCAATATTATTTGTTTTCACAACCTAGTGGCCACTAGATTGAATTTGCATCTACAAATTTTTTTAATAAAGTTTGTTTTACTAGTTAAATTTTTTGTGTGATCTATGTAAACTTTTCTTTAAAAAACCTGCCATGGCATTGTTAAAGTTTAATTTATAGACACTACATGTAAATGTTTTTTCTTTTAGCTTTTCCTTTTGGTCCAAGTGGCCACTAGGTGATTTATAATTGAAAGTTTGAATAAATTTAACATTGTCAAGTTATTGTTTGGATTTTTGGACTTTTGTAAAGTCTTAAATTAATTAAATATGTGTGATGACCTTTACATTTTCATATAATTTGTAATGAAATAATTTTAAATTTTAAATTAAAATTTTTCATTATGATGACCAATTGTTGACATGTGTGTATAGGTGCATCAATTCAAAATATTTCATTATTGTAAGAAAAAATGGTTTGAAATTAAATATTAATTAACTCTAGTGCATTAGTAAAGTTAGAAGTAACCATGTAAATCAAAATGGAGGATTACATGTGTAGTTATATAAATTGAACATTTGTATAGTTTAATATTAATTAAAATTTCAATATTGCCATCTTGAAGTTTAAAAATGCATTGATGTCATGTCAACATAAGTTTTATCCTAACAAGACCTTAGCCTAATCCTACGTTCTTTGATGTTGGGGCAAATAGTGAACTGTTTAATTTGTCACATTTATGCCCATATTTAAATAATTTATTTTAAAAATTGTTATCAAAAATATTTTTTGGTGGTAGGTAGGTAGGAAGGTTGGTTGTAAAAAGGCATGTAGGTGGGTGGTAACCTACCCTCCCTTACCTCAGCTACCTTAACTTAACCTAGTATAATCTACTTAATTTATTAATTAACCTAGTTTACTTATTTTAGACCCTTAAGCATGTACATTAGTTACAAGTATTAGGAATTGAACCCTTGATCTCCCCAATGATAAACTATAACATAATAGTGTGATGAAAATTTTCAAAAATTTTCAAAGCTTCTTTAAAGACTTTTATTCAAAATATTCCAAGAATATTCCAAAATAAACATCTAATATGTGGTCACCCAAGGGGACATGTGTGGCTTGTGTTATCCCATTTGCACCTAGTAGGTGGGTGGGTTGGTAGGTACATAGGTAGGTTGTAAAATTGTAGGTGGGAGGTAGGAGGTAGGTACATAATATTTATGTATAATGGGTTAATTTACTACTTAGCATAAGATGTTTTTTTTATTAAAGAACATTGATCATTTTGACTAATGAAGTCAATTTCTTATGTTCAACTTGATTCAATGTTCAATTTGTTTTAAACCCGTCGACCATTTTGACTAGGTTTGTTTAACTTGATTGGATATATTTGTCAAATAGGTCATTCTAGTCAAACTAATTGGTCAAAAAAATACATGCTTTAGGCTTCTAATCAAAATATACATGTTCATTAGTCAAGAAGGATTGGTTAGTCAACTTGAACTGTTTTAAAAACCAAGAATTTTAATATTGCAATATTGCTTTAAGTTAGGGTTTGGAAATATTAGGGAGATATTAGATGGGTCCAATATTAAGGTTTAGGGGTTTTTGTTGATATGACTTAAGCAATTCCTTATCCTTATTTTTTTGGTATCAACTTTATTCTAAGGAACCATAGGTTGCTAACCATAATGGTCCTTGCTTTTTCAATGTGGTGGAGGTTGTCCCATTGCTTGCCATGTTGGTCTTTTAATGTTTATAGTTTGGAGGTTGTATGCATGTTCCTTGCCCCCTTCTATCTAAATGTTTTTGGGTGAAGTGCCTTACCATCATGGTTGGATATATTGTCATCCAACCCAAAGTAGAATGTGGGATGCCATGGGTTATGATTCCTTTGTTTTGTTGTACAATTGTTGGGCCTTGTTTTGCATCTAACTTATATAAGTTTTGCATTTGTGAGATTGTGTTTGGGTAGTGAGTAGTGACCAACAACACTTTAGTATTTTATTTGAATGTTTAGATTTTGAGTTGCGAAAATAAAAGCATTTAACAATCATGAAAGTCCAATTTTGTAAAATGATAAAAAAATGATTAGAAATTTCTTGTGTAATTCCAAACATGTGTAATTAATCTCATTATAATTGTATTAAGAAAATTTGATTTCATTACAAATTTGTATTGCCCAAGTCCAATCATTTCACTATTCATGTATATAAATGTAATGTTTTTACAAAAAAATTAAATTTATTAAAAATAAACAAATATAAAACTTAGAGAAGCATAAGAAAAATTTAATTATGAAATTAAGGACATGTGAAAATATATAGCTAATTTTATGTTATTTTAATTAAAGAACCCATAGTTTATTTATTTTTAAATCTGAAAATGTGGAATAAATATTAAAGTTTTACAACCAAATTGAATAAATTAATTTTTTGCATAATTAAAAATGGAATATGAATTAAATGTAATTAATAAATTATGAAAAATTGAAATTATTAAATAAATTATGATAATGTAGTTAGATATATAAAATTGATTTTACTGTAATTGCATAATTACATGATTATAAAAGATTCCAATTTTAAAATAGATATATGTATATTTACAAGGTGCCAATTAAAAATTCACAACTTCAAATTATAGATTAAGGATTTGGTTTGTGATAGTTGAGGTGAAGGTTCAATTCTTTTTTATGTATTGACTTATGTATGACTTCATAATCAAATTAGATTATTATGATTAGTACACAATTATAGTCAAATTGGAAAATTTTGTAACTATGAGTTTGTTAAAACTCCATTGAATTTGTAATGAATTTTTGCAATTTTCACTTTTACAATGTTATGCACAAATCAATGTGAATAGATGCTAGTTGGGTAGTTTCCACATTTTTGCGAGGATTCACAATTTCAATTTTTTTTATTAAGTTGTAAGAATTGACCTAGTTTTTTCCAATTATTTTTAGTTCCATGAAAATTGTCTAGGGTATCAAAAATTGTATTAAAAAACTTTCAACCAATTTCAAGTTACTTTTCACAAATGTAAAAATAGCTAGTTATTTCCAATTGTTTTCACAAATTGGTTGTTGAATGTATTCTACTCAAACAATGAAGTGTACAAGTGAGAATTAATAGGGTGAAATCAGCTTGAGTATTGCCTTAATGATCCCTAACTAATTTTTTGTGAGAGAACATGTTGATACCTAAAATGGTTTTGAACATTTGTTTCACAACTATGTACCCAACACTAGTTCCCACCCTCCATCTTCACTTTGACTTGAACTAATCAAGAACTCTAGTTAATCATATTTGAATTTCAAATCATGAAAATATTAATTGTGGGGAAAAACATGTTGTGCCTTTTGAATAAGTGTAAACAAATAAAATTGGAAAGGGATTTGCCATCATAGAATGATAAATGCTTTAGTTTTTACAAAATACACAATGAAGGTTTTTGGACATTGTGATGCAATGAATTGTGAATATGTTTTCTTTTTGTGTATATGAGGAAAGCATTGTCAAAAACACTATTGCAAATTTCCATTAGTTCACAACTTTTGTGAACAAAAACACCCAATATGTGACCTTGTATCATTGAGGCTTGATACTACAAGTCCATAATGTACATTATCCCATTAAATCTAAAGTCATGAATAGAAAACATAGGTCAAATATTTAAAATGATGATTCATTAAACATGGGTGTTTGTTTCACAAAAGCAATCTATGTGCATTCTGTGACCACATTGTAAGATTGTAATGTCTTTTATTGAATCAAACAAATATTGCACAAAGAATGAACAGTTGGGTTGAGAAACTACTTAAGATTCACCAACAAAGATTCCTTCATGAATGTAATTCAATTTCATTTCATATAGTTTTTTTCACAAATGATTACCATTGAATATTAGAAAGAAAATTACTAAAGATGTTAGGCACAAAACTTGCTTGTTAACATCCAAAGGTGTTGTTTCAGTGTATATATGGTGGTGCACATGAGGAGCACTTCAAAGCACATAGGGTTGTTTAGTCCATAAGCTTCCCAACACAAGGATGTCCATTTTGCAAGGCAATGGAATAACAACAACCTAAATAAACAATCAATATCTTGGGAGAAGTATAAAACTATTTTTTAACCAATCAATGAAAGCTATCTCATCTTCATGTTACAATTTCCATTTTATGCCAAGTAGATGCAAAACAACCTATTGGTACTATTAATTGAATTGGGTGAAAGCTCAATATAGTGACCCCCTTTATGTATTCACATTGTAGTGTTTCCCTAGGTGAAAATTTAAACCATGTCAACATGAAAAAAATGTTTCTCAGCGTTTTTGCATATTATGGTAGAACATAACTCAAGCAATAAAATAGAAAAGAAAGTAGATCTCTTCTATGTATATCATGGTGGATTGAAGTAGATTTGCACAAAAATGATATTTGTAATTATGTAGTGAAAAATACAAATTTACTCAAGTTTTTTTTGAAATGATTTAAAACCTATATGAAATTTCTAGTATTTATTTCACATGTGATTCACATACTTTGAATCATGTTTGTGAACCATGTGAAAAGTTTGATAATTTTCATTTCACAAATTGAGTTTTTTCAAAGCATTGACCATAAATATATGGTAAATTGAAATTTCAATAAACAATCACTTTGAAATGAAAGATAACAAGCATTGTGAGTTGGGATAATACATAAAATCCATTTAAAACATTTATTTGAATAATTAATCAAACCAAACATCCAGTGTAGTTTCAAATTTGAAAATGGGTCAGTAATATTGTGTATACCATAAATATATTCATGTTTCCTTGAATTTAAATGGTTAAATTTATTTGTTTCTTTCAAATAATATTAGATAACATGCTTTGTGAAAATCTTAATTCTAAACAAAACCCAAAACTAAATGCACCATATTTTGAGAGGTATATATTAGACCCAAAAAGGTTCAAAAAGGGTCATGATAATGTGTTTTCACTCAATTGAATATATTGATGTTGATTCACTTTTTAACCTATTAATTAAACCTACTAATAACTAATTTATCATATATATATATAATATTAAGGATTAAGTCATACCCTATATCGATTACAAATCCATTTAAAGAAGACTATAGCATAACATCCAATCCAAACTAATAAATCAAAGTTGTACAGTGAGGAAGATTTAGCATTTTGGAATTCAATTTGAGGGTTCTTTTGTTTTGAAGGATATTACCATGTTGAGATGCATGATATTGTTTTACAGTAGGTCCTCTATTAACACAAATTATATTTCTGCCAGGTATGTATGTAACTCTGCACTAGCTAATAGGTCCATCTATCCATCCATGGGCAATGCAAGCCTTCGATCCTAAGAACCAACTTTAAATCACAAACATCTTATTTCCTTCTTTGACTCTTTGACAATAAAAGTAATATTTTTTGGGTTTTATGTGTTCACTCCTTCAAGACTGTAGACATGTACCCCTAAGGAAGTGAGCGATTGGAGGAAAAATATGTAAGACTTGACCATCAGAAGGATTTTCAGTGAATGTATTACAAATAAATAAAGTGGAGGGACTTGGCCCCTAAAGCCATTTGGAAATGGCTTTAGGAGCTGATTTATTTCCAAGGACTTACGTGTGCTTTGAACAGCTACTTGCCAAAAACATTTAGTAATAATAATAATAGTATTTCGTGAGGAAACCAATAACTCTGCCAACTGTTCCCAGACTACCAAGGAAGGTAGATGTTTACTTAGATTCGAACAATGCCCGCCTACTACACCCAGGCATGGTGCCAAAAAAGAAATTTCCTTCACAGCGCATCAACCACCTTGGAATAACCATAAAACATCAGATACACTCAATTTTCTCTTAAGGTCAAAGCATTATCTGGCCAGCCTACGATTTAATGCTCCACACAATGTTTGTAAACATATTTTGGGAAAGTAAGAACCGGATCCGAACCTGGTCTAGTTTTTAGAACTGGAATTGAAATGTAATTTTTTTGAGAACCGGATCCAAAACCAAATCTCCAGTTTTATTTATGTGTGGACCTAGAATTAGGGGTTTTTTTTTTTGGGGGAAAAAAATTGACTCGAACTGGGGGTTAATCTGCAGTTAACTAGCAGTTAATCCCTGATTCCTGTCAGGGTTAATAAGAACCGGATGTAAATGGGACTGATTTTCAAAACCCTAACTGAAACTGTTTTTGAAGAACTTGACCTGGGACTGGATTCCTGGTTCCATTTATGTGTGGATCTGGAACCAAGTCGGTTCTAGTTTGCTTTTAACTAACTAGAACTGGAGGTTCTTCATAAAAGTAAAGAATCTGCCAACAATGGTAATATATATCAAGAGAGATCATTTAAAATGAAACCAAAAAAACGTTTCTTTCTGTGTATCTTCTTGTCTTCTCAAAGGATCAGAATAGTTTGTGAAGAAGACCAACTCGTTCAGCATCCCGCAACCCACAAAAACTAAACAAGATCGTGTCTTCTTTTGAATGGGTTTACTGTTTAAGTGTAATAGACCAAATACAGTATCAAGAGAACAGGACATAGATGACATAGCAATGAGGCCCTGGTGCGGTGTCTCAAAATAGGTGAGTGGCTTTCAGTGGGATTAAATATTTTCAGTAGGGAGTTTTTGACTTTTGCGAGTTGTCGAACATCATGTTAAAGGTAGGTGAGGAATTTGGGGGAAACTCAGCACTTTCGTTGCAATGTCTAGCATTCTTGATACATATATATATGGATATTGAGGCCATAAGGAGTTCATGAAGAGGTGTAGGTTGTGGCTTACAAGCTCCTATGAATATGATCTTCCATCTACTACTCACAGTATATCCTCGTCCGTCCCACTAATAAAAGATAAATGCAGGTTTACATCACCGCGGGTGTTAACTGGCGGATGTTAAGTAGAGCAATTTTCTCTAGCACCTAGACTATATTTGAATCCGGAATGAACTCGAAGTTGTATTTCAATTTTAATCACCGGGGACAAAGCTAATGTTCCTGTCCATCCTCCCCGGAATATTTAATTCTTGCCGCAACAACATTGAGACTTTCTCGACTGTAAACTAAACTTTTATAGTTGCAATTATATTTCTCTCATTTGTTAAACCTGAGGTAGGTACTAATTTTCCCTTACTCTCCTGTTCACGTACATCTCGGGCCAGAAATGATTGTGAATTAACCATTATGATTAAACAGCGGATCTAAAGCAGATCCAGCTCATACAAAACTGCCACAAACTTGCTTGCAGACAATTGTTTCAAGAGAAATAAAGCACACAAGTAGTTAACAGTTTTATTACAAATTCAAACTTGAGCCTCATTTTTTCCGGTCTCTTTTTGTGCCAAAAAATTAGATACAATAAAATAACTAAATGAGCATTTTTCCAAGCATATATACCAAGTAGCGTAGATTACGAATCAGAGAAGAAATGGGCGGTAAAACAAGAAATTGAAAAACGAAATGCAAATTGTAGGGCACAAAAAAAATTAGGTAACGTCATATCAAAGCTAGTGCCTGGACTGATTAGTTCTACTCTGATATTCGTCATCTAATATCACTAGGATTTGACCTAACCCCGCTCCGCGAGCTTCGGGTGGCAAAGGATTACTCATTTATGTGATGCGGCAAGTAAAATTGTAGAGCTTGCATCAAGTTACATGACAGGTAATTGTAGATAATAGTAACAGGCTATCTCAATTCTTTCGTGGAACCTCGTTGCGATTCGGGAATCCGGTGAGGAAAGCGACGAAAGCCAGCTGCTCTGACGTGTGAAGCGCCCCCGGGTCCCCGCGAGCTGCTTTCTCATTCACGCGTTCGTTCCTACCGCGTGCTTTCCAAAGGCTCCCTCCCACCTACGCCAAATTCTCCTTGATATAAAGCCACTCCAGCTGCTCCCAAGAGCATTGCAAGGTTTCTGGAGAACCTCTCCGCTTGAACCGTAGCTTTGATCAGAGCACTTCAACGCTAAATAGATTCGACATTGATTGCAACTCGAGTACTACTCACTAGCTAGTTGAAGCTGATTCAGCAGTTATTTCTGATCGCTTGTATTGAAAGAACGCAGAATTTTTGTTGCAATTGTAGTCGCTGCATATTCTGAAGCGGGGGCCAGTTAATTTGGATTTTCATAGACATCGCTAGGATGGGTCGATTCGGAGGAGCCGTGCTATCGATCGCCTTAGGAGCCGTGTGTGTGACGATGTTGGCAGGAGCAGCCAGTGGACAAAGTTTCTTCCAGTATTATCAGACTACCACGGGTCCCTCTAATTTTATCTTATCTAACGGGAGCACGGTCGCACAGCTGATTCTCGACCAGGCCGCCGGTGAGCTTCCTTGAAATTTTTTTTGATACTGAGTGGTGCAAGAATTTTCGATGAGCTAGTTCTTGTAGAGTCTAGCCTAAAAGCATTCTGAGTCCTGACGGGGTTGTCTGATTATTCACGAGTTGTGACGTAGAAGCTGATCATGAATCGATAGCTAAGTTATATGTGGGTTGTAATTTGCAGCATCGGGATTCTCCTCGAAGAGCGAATATCTTTTTGGGACATTTTCAATGAATATAAAGCTTGTCCCCGGTGATTCGTGCGGCACTGTCGCGACGTTTTACGTAAGCTTGTCCACTTCCAAAATCTTTCTACCATAGTATGCCCCTTGCGAGTTCCTTAGTAGGTAAGGGTCCGATCCTAGCTGTGCAGATTAGAAAATCCTGCCGTATCTTCGTCAATCTCTCTGATGAGAACTGCACCTGGATTATGCGCAGATGACATCTTCAGGATCAACACACGATGAAATCGACTTAGAGTTTCTCGGAAATGTAAGCGGACAACCTTACCTCCTCCAGACGAACGTCTTTGCCCATGGGGTCGGAGGTCGTGAGCAGCGCGTCAACTTGTGGTTCGATCCGACTGCGGATTTCCACTTGTACACCATCCAGTGGACCCAGAATTTGATCACGTATGTTTAACCAGCTTTGGCCTCCGCGTAATGTATTCTCCAACATTGTGGTTATTGGTCAAATGTTTTGAGTCCTGACCGATAAGTTTTTGGACACGTCTTTCTATCGAGACCTGCAGCTCATGCGATGTTTGATTTTGATGCGGGTCGTGTACAGGATTTTCGTCGACAATGTCGCCATCCGCGAGTTCAAGAACGTCGTCGCTCAGACCGGAGTCCCGTACCTCAATAATCAGTCAATGGTAATAATCGGCAGCTTGTGGGACGGAGACTCGTGGGCGTGTCAGGGTGGAAGCATTAAGCTCAACTGGCTTGATGCGCCCTTTATCGCGTCCTACAGTGGCTTCAACCTCATCAAAGGCTGCGCAGTCCCGCCCAACACAATCGCAGGCTGCAAGAACAGTGCCACTGCTAAATACACTGTCGCTCCCAGTGTACAAGCGCATCGAAATAATCAGATGATCATTGTGAAGAAGAAGTACTTGGGGTATAACTATTGCACTGACAAGAGCCGCTACCCCACCACACCACCTGAATGTGCATATAACATCATTTGAAACCCTAGAACTAACACTAACCAAATCCTGGATGGCTAGATCATGATTCCATAGGAAAATAATGAGCATCTAGGCAGTACTCAGTGCATCTGCTTCCGATTCTTGCAACAATAAGTGCACCGTCCGTGAACTAGACACATGAAGTTAAATAGGTCTCGTCAGTGGTGCGTGCTAATTCTCCATTCTTTACTCCCGTTCGGGAATCGGCTTCCACCCTCAAAGGGGTGTTCAAAGGGGAAGATCGAAGCAGGTTTTTTCATGGGAAAAATAATTACGATTTAAATTGTACTAAATTTTTTTGGCTCAGTTTTTGTAGCCCCAATAAACTCACCCCCAAGCCAGTTTTACTTTTTTTTTTTTCAATTTTGTGATGTTGTTCAATGGCAATGGTCCATAAATAAATTTAGCCAAATAAATGGCCATATTCAAAATATGGAAGTATAAAATCTTAAGCACCCTTTCATATTGTAGGCAATTATGGTGATTATTGGCAAAACTTTCAATTTCTTTTTGTTTTTAAGCAAGGTATTTGTGACAAAATATTCTTTTTGAAAATATTTGTCACAAATTGGCGAACAGAAAAAATAAAATCACTGCCCCAAGCTGGGTCTATTCTGCAATATGTCCACACATACGCAGAGTTTGTTTCGTGTGGGCAGTTAATTTTCCACTAGAATATTAGCTATGGCCCTAAGTGGGAAAGCCACCCACAACCTCGTACTGTGACCCAGTGTCTGCATTTTCCAGTGACCAGAAAGAGCTAGTAAGTGATTTCTTGCAATATCATCATGTTGTCTTTTGTTTCCTACAGCTTTGATTCTATCTTTGCAAGGCCTGGGTGTTTCATTTGACATTGTATTTTAATGCCTTTTGAAACCTAGGTTTGAATAGGGAAAGGTCTGCTCCCAAGGGCCTTCTCCAATTTGAGGGTTGAAGCCTGAGGCCGTAGGCTTGAAAATTCAAGAAGCACTCATGGGAACATGCCTTCCCCAGCCCAAAGGGCATCAAGGTTTTTTACACATAAGCATCTTCCACAGCTGGATTTCCTCCTTATGTATGTGGATCTTCAACACAGGGAGGTGCTTTCAAATACCAAGAAAAAAAACCTTGTGGTGCTTTATGTGTCATGGAAATGCCCTTGAAGTTGGTATGACACATCCATCAAGGGCTGTTCAAAGATGGAGACTGTTATTTATGGTGGTAAAATAAGGGCCCACAACTGGGCAAAGCCACTGCCTTATTAGTACATGCTTCCTCTCTGGTGAATTGGCAAAAACAAGTTTACTGATACTTTACAACACCTGTGAACTCTAAAAAATACTCACCATTTTTGACGGTTTTGTATTGGTTACATCTATGGTAAATCACCATATGATTCCTAGAATAGGTTCAAGTAGACGGCCACCTATATAGAAGGATGCTTGAATGCTTGAATATCTATCTATGAAGGAAGGTGGTTTGAAGGTAGTTTGTTTGTCAAGTTCATATCTTCCAAACTGGCAGTGTCTCTTGTTGTGATCTTATACCATTGCACAGCTCTCAATGAGTAAGGGTGCACACAGTCCCTTTCATAATATTTCAACCTATAGTGGAGAAGTTATTGAATATTGAACAATTTTTTTCACTGAAAATTTATTTAAATCAAAACTAAAAATTATAGGGGAATTTGGCCACTCTCCTGGTATTTTTAGAAAGCCCTTAGTGAACAGGACTAAATGAAGGTGATTTTCAAATTTTTAGACCTAGATTGTCAAAGATATTAAATTTTGAGTAGTTTTGAGCTTTGGAAATTAAATTAAATTACAAAATCTGTTTTTGGAAGGAGAAATTAGTTAGGAAATGAGTTCACACTTGGCCCTATGGCACATGCCAAACTAGTCTATCAATGAAAGAATGGAGTTTGTTTGCTTTGTTTGTCACATTGAGATCTCCCAAATTGTGGCACCACTTGTCATTTTCTTGGTAATGTTGGAAAACCTTTAGTGAGCAAGATTTAATAAAGGCAATTTGAAAAACAATAGACCTCAGGTGTCGGAGATGTTGGAATTCTGAGTAGTTTATGCAATTAAAAATTCAATTAGATTACAAATAGTGATTTTGGAAGGAAAAACTAGTTGGGCAACCAATTCATACTTGAGCCAATGGCACATGCTACATTAGTCTCTATTATATACCAAATTTTTCTAAATCTTCTTGTGCATGGTCACATGTTCAGGTACATCACAAAATTGTAAAAAGAAAAACCAGGCCCCCATCAATATGCCAATCAACATGAAAAACCCAGGTGATAGCCCTAGACATTGAAAGTCTTAGTACCATTGGCAAAGCATTGACGAATTTATTTTCTTGCACCAATTGAACTAAAAAAAGATTGAGCACAAAAGGAACATAAAGGTTTTGGAAAAAGAGTCTATCAATAAAATGTGAAGGAATTCAGCCATTAATTTTTAACATCCAGTGAATGTTCTATAGCTCACACAATCTAACTAACCAATTAAATGAAAATTGGCTAATTTAAAGCTCCGTATGGCCAATACACCAACACCATGTGATGCCACAGTCTGGGAGGCCATTACGTGCTTTATATCCTAAACCCTAAGATGTGCACTCTTTTCTCAGAACTAGCCGGGTATATTGTTGCCCAAATCAACTTGCATTCAGGATATTGGAGTTCAATGGTTTCTCTGTCCCTGAAGAAACAAGAGGTATATCATATGGCAAATGCAAAATCATGAGGCAAGTGATGTTTGCTCAAGATAATTTGGTTGTTTGTTTGTTGAATCTGTCCATAGGGCAGAGACTAGTATGCATTGGTGTAGGATTTGGGCATAAATTTTTTGCTCAAACTTGACCCAATGTGTGAGTGACATCTGAAATATTTTACATGAGCTTTTTGATGGATGGGCATGTTCCATAGAGTTTCATGCATTTTGGTGAAAAGTCATAGATCCAGTTTGAAGCAAAGGTTTTAGTTTGAACCTGCCATAGAGGGCAGAGTCAATTGACTCATGAGCTGCTTGTTTAAGATGTGGACCCGCTTGGGTTCAACTGACCAGCTAGCCAAATGTTGAAAAACCTCAGGGAGGTTAAATGAAAGAAACACTACAGGGTAAGCCAAAGGGGGGCAAAGCCCAAACAGGGGGAACGGAGAACACTCAGCTAAAACTAACAAAAGGCATAGAGATAGAATTAGAGGGGAAGGCCCATTAAAGTCTTGGAGAACCATGTTCTGAGGTCCTTATGAAGAAAGTAAGGGCATATAGATAGAATTAGAGGGGGAAGGCAGCTAAAGATCACAGAGAACCATGTCCTAAGGTCCTTTTGGAGAAGGGGCCTTTTATGGGAGGTCCCCAGGAAACTGGGGGTGGCCACGTCAACCAGCTAGCCATAAGTGCTACACTTATATGTGGAATGGTAAAGTGTTAGCATTTAACTTCTGAAGGAGAGCAACAAATAAAACTCATTGGGTTTAATTTGCTGCCTCTATCAGAATGGGGGTTGCCATGTTCTCATCTTGGGGGATTTCATACATTTGTTGCCTCTTGACATTTTGAAGAAGGATGTTAATGGTTGCATTCATAATTGGGGTATCAAAAAGAGTGTCTAATTTTTAAAAAATTTCAAAGGATAATTTTGAAATGTTTTTCTATTTGCATCATCGCTATTTTAGTGTATTGTTGTATGCAACAAAATAAAATGATGTCATGTTAAATCAATAAAAATATTTAAAAATAATTTGAACATTATATAAATGAGTTTTTTAATCCTTACACTAACTCTACTAGGTGCTATGACCTTATGAGGTCATTAAATTAACTACATGTTTTTTATATTAAAAAACTCAAAAGGAATGCATTAAGTAATGCAATTGATGTCAATTTTTTAAAGGATAAATAGTTTTTACATCTATGTTTGGCCATGTTGATTAAATACAATTGATTAATATATTATAAATCATACGAAAATTTGGAAATCAACATAATTCAATCTTTGGGGCTATGAAAAAAAAAACAATGTTTTTTGACTATTTGGTTTTTTTTTATATTCATTAGGTTTAAAGTTTTTAACCTAAAGTGCTAGTCACATGTGTAAAAAAATAATGATGTCAAAAAAATGTTAAATTGTCCATAAAAAATTATTTAAGCATTTTATACATTTCTGAGTTTGAACCAAGGTTTATATGCACATTGATGTACACATGTTATAAATCATCACCACCAAATGAATTATTTTGTTTGGAATAATCCTTAAACCTTAAACCTTTAAACTTCAAGGTTGAAACACTTAAACCAAATGAAAGTGGACCATGCTTAGAAGAAAAACATGTATTATGTATAAGGGAATTGAAGGTAGAGTTGAAGGTCCAAGGCAAAAGACATTGAAAGCAATGCCTTCCCCTTTGTACCCATTCAAGAAATGAATGGTTAAGGTTTCCTTACAAGAAATTGTTGATGCTCTAAAACACCTTGCTAGGTGAAAACATGGTAAAGTGTAAAACTAAAAGTACTTCCCAATCTACTTGTCAAATGAACAAAAAATAGAACCAAAACCCATCACAAATTGTTATACATTCAATTTTTAGTTGAATGATAAATAACAAGATTCTTTTTCATTGTTATGCAATAACTTTTAAAGTTTGCATTATAAAAGTAGGTTTCAAGTAGAATTTTTAAAATGCAAGTAGCTTTTAAAACTTCTTTCTGTAATGTAAGATTTAATTCAAGTATGTGTCACATATATCCTACCAAAGAGAAAGTAGATTTGTTTTTTGGTGATGCCTTTGAATATACAATGATTTTTATTTTATAATTTCATGCATGTATATTTCATTAAATTTTCCAATGAAAAAGTAGGTTTGAACACCATTTTGACTAGTCAATTTCAAACGTACTTATTCTTTACTTTTATTATTCCAAAGTTTTTGAAATTTTGTAGTTGATTTACAATAAACCCAATAATTGAGGGCTCAATAGTTTCAAAATCAAATTTAGATAAAATTTGAATTTACTTGTGTTTTTGTGAAAAAAAATATTCTTTTTAAATTGATATTTTATTTTCAACTTTTTCTATATACTTTACCATGCTTTCACCCTGCTCCTAAAATCTTATGCAAAATCTCCCACTTTAATGTAGAACCAAAAATTATGTTGTATAAGGTGCCCCCAAATTCCATTAACATTATCACCTTAGGTTGTTATGTTTTTTAATACCCTAATGTGAATTTAAGGTAAAGCTTGAGGTCTAGGGTATAATGCCCTATTGCCAAAACATTACTTAATATAATATCTAAGACAAGTTAGACTTACAAATTGTCTCCTTATAGTGTGGCAAGAGATTATAAAACAATGAAAGACCTTACCATGTTAACCTTCATTGGATGGGGCATTTCACAAAATGGAGCACCCACTCACAATGTTATTAATATGCATGCAACAAATTATTAATTAGTGCATGTAAGGCACAAGGTGGTTTTCCTAACATTTTAGCCTTTCACTTTCATATTGGAAATTGTAATTTTATAGCATATGCAATTATTTTATAAACATTAGGTTTTTATATCATGAAAATTCCAATTTGGATTCCATGGGAAACATTTCAACTTGATTCTCAATTTTTCAAAAGAAGGGTTTGTTAGGTCACATAGATGATAAGGGATGACTATTCAAAGAATAATTAACTATTTCACAAATCATAAGGAAACCACTTTTAATTCACAAAACATGTGTATAAATCATTTCCTTACACGCAAAAATGTATAACATTCTTATGTCATTTGGCATTTGTCCCTAGGTACATAAAAATAAAAATAAAACAATTTACCAAGTACAACCCTACCTATTGGGTTCAACAATTCTAGAAAAAGTTACTCTCAAAGGTGGTGGCACTTTTGGGGCTTCTTACTACTAGGTGGCCTATTATTATTTTAAGTCATTTTAATGGCATATAACCATTCCTCTTAACAAAGTACTACAATTCCAAAAAGTTTGGAATTCACTATCTCCTTGATCTCCTTTACAATAAACCTTAGGCTTTGACTTCCTTTTGTCTCTACTCATTGCTTTTGACAATTTACACATAGTCTTCTTCAATAATAATTTCAAAAAACTTGAGCAAAATTGCAATAATTTAAGCCACACAACCAAACATACTCAAAACTTCAAATCACACACTTCTTACAATTTATATTTCTAGAATTTGATCATGCGCAAGTGCATAGATTCACCACCAAATTAGTGATAGAGGCTTTTAGTATGTCAACACTATTCAACTTCTTCAACTCTATGCACGAACTATGTTCTTTGAAGTTTTCTTTCTTCTTCAAAACTAAAATCCTTAAGGATTATCCATTCTTGGCATTTGCCCTCTCTTTATTTTCAATGTTACTCTCTATATATCCTTATTTGCAACACTCCTAGAAGTGCTACTTCCCAGCTCATGACACATGATGCTTTTAGTTGCATTCTTCAACTGCATTCCATATGACACATGATGCTTTTAGTTGCATTCTTCAACTGCATTCCATATGAGTTATGAAGGAGGATGATAATATTTGCCACCTCTTAAATGCTAGGTATTTTCTTCAATATTCAAAAATCAAGTAAAGTTTTTATGGAGCTTTTCTTCCATTTATGAAGTGGCATCGTCAAGCAGGTACCCTTTCCATTTTACCAAATATTTTGTAAGAAACATGTCTTTTTATTTATTTGTGTTCCTAAGACTTAAATTCTAGTTTAACCAAAAAACTTCATTCTACCATAACCTATGACAGTTCCAAGAGAAGTTGAATAATGACATTGAAAACAAATTTTCTTAGGAAACTTACATGAACTACACTATGAATCTTTCATTTAGGTGGCAAATTGAATTCATGAGACACCATTCCAATTTTCTTAATAATCTAAAGTGGTCCACAATACCTTCATGAATGTTTATAACATTTCCCTAATCTTAGTTTACTCTTTTTCAATCACTTTGAAAAATAACATATCCAAACCATTAAATTCCATAAAGCATTTTATGTGGTCAACATAATATGTCTTAACATTCATTTGGGCCTTCAACTTACATTTTTTATAATTTTTACTTCAATTGCATCCTATTTAATATCTCATTGGAAATTTTTATTAGTTCATAAAATGTGCCAAAATGCTGGTGTGAAACATTCTTGGCCATAGATAGTTTCAAACAAATTTACCCCAATTGAAACATGAGGATTTTTATTATAGGCAAACTCCACCAAATGAAGGTATTATTCCTAGGTGCTTTGCCTTTGACCCACATACATCCATAAAATGTCTTCTAGGGTTCAATTAATCCTTCTAGTTTGCGCATTTGATTGAAGATGGTAAGCAATGCTAAAACACAACTTTGTGCCCAATGTCTTGAATAACATCATCCAAAAGGCACTAACAAATTTTGGATCCCAATATTTTTCTAAATAATCCATGAATTTTATATAGCTCTTTCACAAATAATAGGGTTGTTTCCATGGTCATAGTTGGTTTTTTGGAAAGAAAGTGTGCATGTTTCAATATGCGATCTACCACTACAAATATGGCATTGTGGCCTTATTTTGTCCTAGGTAGGTCATCCACAATAAAATGCACACTAACTTGGATTACCATTTTTCATTTGATACTTCTAATGTTTGGAGGAACCAAAGAATTTTGGTCTACTATATCTTAAACACTTAACATTGGTAACACCATTTTACATATTCACAAATTTCCATGTGAGGCCATAAAAAGGTTCTAAAAATTGTGACCCAAGTGACTACAATTGGAATGTTATGGCAATTATACAAAATTTTAAATTTACAATTCCTGCCTTCAGGGATACATAATCGACCATTATAATATAATAGTTTTACTTTATTACATCGGTTAGGTACTTATTTAATTCTTCTTAAAATTTTATCCCTTGCAATAAGGCTCAAAAGGGTGCACAAAAAATATGGGGATGTAAAGTATTTTCATTTTATTTCACTTTTTTAACTCACCTTTAACAACCAAGTGGTTGATGTTCCAAACGAAATTTGTTATTATAAGATGACATTAACAAATTTCGTTTAGATAAAACATCAACCACCACATTCTCCTTCCCTTTGATATATTACAAATCAAAAGAAGAAATAATTATACCGAATGCCATTGCCTATGACTCAAGCTAGGTTGTGTGGTCAAAAACTTTAGATTGGCATGGTCAATCTCAACTTTAATACCGAATGTCTAAAAATTAGAGTCGTTGGATGCAAATGGGATAACATGAGCCACACCCACTTGTTTTTTAATTGCTTTTGTGACCACTCTTGGGGAGTTCTTAGAATATTCTTGTAATATTTTTGAAAAATCTTCAAAAAGATCATTTAAAATCATGATAATTTTTTTATAGTACTTTGGTAAACCTTGCATTAAAAATTTGTTAAAATATGTCATTTAAAAAATTAAATTAAACATGTATTTTTATTGTTTAAAAACATTGGTTACAATGTTTTATTAGTGTTTTTTCATTTTTTTAATTCATTTGATTAATTTCAAATTTATTCACAAATTCTCATGATATATTATGAATGTCATCATATAAGTAAATCCTACAATTTCAAAACAAAATTAAATGACATTTTTAATAACATGGAAGGTAAGAGTTTTCTTGGGTGGTACCACTAGGAACCATCACACCTTGATTTTTTGGACCCATTGAACTTTTAAAAATCATAAAAAACACTTAAATAAATATTTTCATAATTTTTTTTGATGACTACATTTATTAAATTCCATAGATTTTGAAATTTCAATAATATTAAAAATATTGTGTATTTTGATGTTTCTAATTATTGCATTTTGAAAACATTTCAAGAATGTAACAATGGTTCCTTTCTATAAACTTTTTGGTTTAAAAAAAATTTTAAAACATAATTTGAAATTTTTCTTGGGAATTTTTTTCCTAAGGTAATTTGAAGTCATTCTATTTTTTGGTTTTTAGTAGGAAATTAATTGAATAAGCATAATTTACTTATGAATTTCCAAAATTAAAATTGTCAATTTATGAAAGGGTCATTTTAATTTTAAAAAATTATTAAAAAATTCAAAAAAAAATTCAAAAAAAATTTAATTTTAAAATAAACTTCAATCCATATATTAATGCATGCAATTGATAAACATGGAAAAAAAAAATTACAGATGCGAAATATTTAAGTAAAAGGTTTAGGAAAATGATTTGGTTGTTTTTGGTTCCTTCTTCATTCCTTGAGGTGGTTCCTAGTGGTAGCACCCAAGGATACTTTCACCTAGTGACCATAATTTTTTAGAAAATGCATCATCTTTTGGAGTTCCTTATTTATTTTGTGTCTCTTAAAATGTTTTTTCACACCACCACCCTTACTATTATATGATGAATTTTGCATGGATTATGATTTCAATGTATGGTGTGTTTTGTCATCCTCTATAACACCCCAAAATCACCTTCACCAAATATTCAATTGGAAGGTTACATTACTACTTGAGTCCACAACTATTGTACAAGGGTTCATTCCTACTATATTAAAAGGTTATTAATAAAGGTAAATGCAAGGTATGGTGGTTTGTTTTTGTGATCGTAATAATAATTTTGTAAGGTGCTTTGAATTTAAATGCTTATGTTGAGTAATTTAATCTTAAATACATTAAATGATGACTCATTTTATATTAACAACCTAATTATGAGGACAAAAGTACAATTTTTTTTGAAAATTTAATTGCATTCATTATCAAAAGTGGACTTGTGAAATTCAGAATATGGACGGATCAATTGATTAGATTGTTAAAAAAAATTAAAATTCATATTGAATTTCATTTCGAATGTATATAACAACTAAACATGGGTTGAAGAATGAAATCATAAATGTAAGTGTGAAAATGTTTTCTTGTGAAACTTTAATCAAATAGTAATTCTGAAAATTTGAAGGGTCAGAATCGGACCATGCTTTTAAAAGTACTTTTGAGTTTTAAGAAAAATAATTGTCAAAATTTTTATGCTCAATGGGTCCATAATTGAAATATCTTAATAAAACTTTATTCTTATAGATTTCATGGGTTTTCTTGTAAGATTTCCAAAGTGATTTCACCATACTAAGTAACAACCATATCCATATATTTGGTTTTGACCTAGTTTTAAGAGGTTTCATAATTGGGTTGAACTTTAATAATCAAATATTACATTAGAATCAAATCTTAGAATTTACAACCATATCCATATGGATAATTTATAAAAACTGGCTAAGAATTCTTGTGAATGTTGTACCTACCTAAAATGAACCACTAGATTGTGCATACACCCTTTGGGCAACCCTCTTCTTGACTGGCCAATCTCTCCATCATCTCAAGCGCCAAGTCATGATTCACATCGATTGGGCTCACTTACAAAATTCATACCCAATTCAACCTTCAATTTGGAATTTTCCTAATACAAACTATCACACTCTTATGCCACTTGGCACCAAGTCCTTAAGTAGATGATTAGTTGTTTTTTAAAAACCAAGTACAACCTACTTGCTAGGTTCAACAACTCTATAGAAAATTATGCCCAAAAGGTGTCTACAAGCCACTTTTGGGGCAAGCTTCTTATAATTACTATGAGGTCACATGTTATTCTTTAAAGCCATTATAATGACTTGTAACTAGTCCTCCTTAGGAAGGACTTCAATTCCACAAACTTGCTTGGAATTCATTGTTTTCTTGACCACCTTTACAATAGACCTTAAGCTTTTCTTCATTTTGGCCTCTAATCATTGCTTTTGATAATTTACACACTTTTTCAACAATAACTTTTTTAAAATTGAGCAAAATTGCCATAACCCTGACCATACAACCAACCATACCCAAAACTTCAAATCACATGCGGCTTACAACTTATATCTCCAGAATTCGTGCATCCTGTGCAAGTGCACAGATTCACCACCAAACCGCAAGTGTTGAAGGCTCTTAGTTTGTCAACACTATTCAACTTCTACATTGTCAATGTCCTATAACGTTTTTTTCTCTCTTTTTCAAAACTAAAATCTTTAAATATCATCCATTCTTGATGTTCTTCTTCTCTTCTATCTCCAATGCTCTCACTCCTACACATTTATTACTATCGATATATCCCTATTTGCAACACTACTAGAAATGCCACCTCCAAACTAATTGCGCAAAATGCTCTTGATTACAGTTCCCAGCCGCATTCCCTGCAAGTTGTGGAAGAGGACTGTAACAAAGTGTGTGCCAAAAAAATTCAGAGAGCAGTTATATTTAGTTTTTAGTTTTTTTTGTCTCCAACAATCCGCTGGAGGTTCACAGTTTAGGGTTCACAGTTTTAGGATTTATCAGCGATCAGTCCCCATAAAAAATGAGACCCCAAGCTTACAAGGGATGTGTTCCAAAAGAGGGGGTGGGTATGTGTCAGAAATGAACGCCGTGCAAGGCGTAGGCTTTCCGGCTCCCTCGAGCGGGAATTACCGGTCCGGCGACATATCCGGACATCATTGATGGATTCGCCTGAAAATGCTGGCACCCGGAACAGCGCAGAAATTTAGCACGCTCCTAAACATAGGGGTTTCCAGAACATAACCTGTGTAGTGATGAATTGATGATGGCCTCGTTGAGCGAGGGAGAAGCGGTTTCTTTTCGCTTGGAGCGTTCCTCAAAATAACCTCCGGTCTATTTTTAGAACTACTTTGAAGGACTGACTGGGAATTGACACTTGGTCATTGACAACCCTGCTACGGTGTTCCACCGAATAGCAACACTAAAAGGCTGGCATGTTTCCGGTCTTTTTGCATTCACGCGCTCTTGACGTCGGTTCCCAGCAGCAGCGTTCTTTTTGGGCGAATTTTCGCATTGTGGCGACAAAACAAATTGGAAAAAATTGGAAATTTTCATGTTTTGTGTAAATTCGAAAAATTTGCTAATTTTATTTTTTCTTAAATCGTAAAACTTTAGAAACCACAAATTTGG
>Ga0209611_10002802_pt1 | contig 30517 bp, 22 predicted proteins | sample S1TSphgellanicum_3_FD_187693 | JGI IMG/M metagenome (GOLD analysis project Ga0209611, IMG submission 187693) | Host-associated microbial communities from peat moss isolated from Minnesota, USA - S1T2_Fc - Sphagnum magellanicum MG (SPAdes) (version 2) | ecosystem: Host-associated > Plants > Peat... | reverse complement strand
AAAAAAAAAAACCCCCCTTCAAAATTTGGTGATTTTTTAGGAAATGAATGAGAATATTGTGACTGAGTAGCTGTTTTTTACTACCTACCTGCTCGTACGTAACAACCCACTACCCTTTACCTACTTATTAACCATCTACATGCATCTATTTACCTAACAATCACCTATCAACTGACCTAATGGTGTGGAAGATTTTACACGAAATGTGACCGAGGTGAAACTCAAGATCAACTCAGTTAGGGTTCGCCCACAACTGAGTCATCAGAAAGCTTGCAAGGGATGGTGTAGTGGTGGTGGGGCTGTTGGTTCATGTCGGCCAGTATAATATTGCAATTAACCCTTAAATATCAGACAGACACAATGCGGGCTGCTAAACACTTAACCCTTTTGCATTGTCACAACATTTAGGGGTTAAGCTGTCACAAAGTGAAGGCTGAATTGTAAGAAATTGGCCATGAAATCGCACCTGCCAAAATTGGGAAGTTCATGGCCTGTTCTCTAGTAGTACATACAAGATGACAGCAATAACGCAACCCCGAACTGGAATTTTTTTCCTTTTTAATTGTTGCACTTGAACCATATGCGCATAACTTTACACATTGTTGCACTCGATTTTCTGCAAGAGTCTTCTGACATTATTAATTATTACCTACTTCTGTGAGTATAAAGTGGGAGCAGATCCACATGGCAAATCTTCTTCTGAAGATGCAGGTACATTACATACACTCAGAACAACAGCAGCCCAGTGCTGTCATGAAACATATGCATAGTACTTTGTTGTAGCTGAGTTGTGTGGTTTTCATTTCAACATATGCATAAGTACTTTGTTGCAGCTGAGTTGTTTGGTTTTCATTTCAACATATGCATAAGTACTTTGTTGCAGCTGAGTTGTTTGGTTTTGAATGAAAACCAAAACTTTTCGCCACATTTGGAGGACATCATATTAGAATTCATTTGAGTGTTTTCAAAAACCCATTTCAATTACTTGACGTGGTTATTAGTTAATTTGATCCAGGAGTTTCTGGACTCCCCCACTTGGCCAATTCTACTACACCCCCAGTGAACATTCTTATTAGGTGATGATCATTGGGAGATCTGTCCAAACGGCAGGTGATCGTAAGTCAGGTCTGATCCCTGGCCATTATTTGACATAAACAGCAATCAGAATAGATTATGCAGTAGTACTATTAGAAAACTTGTAGACAATTTGCTACATCTCATGATGTTTCTATGTGCAGGTTCACATGCATTTCAAAGAGCAGTTGACTCTAAGAAGTTTTAGGTTAAGTCACAAGGCAAAATCTTTCCAAAGTTGACAATTATTACATACCTGTTACCTAGACAAATGTTCATGGTCATCACAATAACATAGACTCAATGTCGAGTAACTAAAGTTTTCATCATTCATTGAATTTTTTACAGGATTCAATGAAGGAATATCACTTATAAAATGGACCCTAAAATGCCCAAAAGCTGGCACCACTTGAAAAAACTCATTTTAGTTATGCTTAGTACCAATGCTAGGTTAATAGCATGCAAGGTTATTTTAATTTTTAAATGTACCCTGTTACAAGAAAATTTGAATTATGTCAATGTTTTATACTCTGCTCTCCAAACTAATAGCCAATACTACATGGTTCTTAAGACCCAATAGATAGCAAATGTTACCAGGTACTAAAGTTATCTGTAAAGTCAGGCGATTAGGGGCGAGAACGGCCAGTTTCGGCATAATAGGGCATCAAATGCCTAACTGGGAATGAAATTTTACAAAACAAAATAACTGGGACCCAAACTAATTTTTCCACCATTTTTGGTGGTAAACTGAGTTTCATCCCCTCTTTCCTTTTTCCGGAGCGCCTCCACTGCTGCTATATATATTTTCACTGCTCCTACCTGTAGGACTACTATAATTACTCTCGAACCTTGTGCATTAAATGCTGAATTTCTGCTGAGACTTATTAAAATTTCAATACTTCACAGATACCTCTGAAAGGGAGGATAGGGGGTGAAACAGAGGGTGACTTTGCGGTTAACTTTAGTATCTTCATAGCAATATTATGATTGATATATGTGCATGGGGTAAAATTTTTTTTTATGTTTGGTGTTAATTGGGAGTATTTGTGGAATTGATAATCTATTTGAATTTAAATGTAAACTGGAAACAAAATGGAAATAACTTGCAAAACACATTACTTTTAATCCTAATAATTTGATGCTAATCCAAGAGTAGACATGTAATAAATCCCTTCAAGAAATTCATTTTAATCCTTCAGTTTCTTTGCGGATTTTATTAATTTATTTATATATGCATTGACAAACACTTTGGCGACAACAAGTCAATTAAATCCAAAGGTAGGTGTGCCAACAAATCTCCTGGTTCAGTTGTAATCTGAGGATAGTAGTACTTTTTCACACCTAATTCATAATGAATGCGGCGCCTGCAATTTGCAAGAAAAACAATCACATTCCTTTCTTTCAAGTTGCAAGCTTGTCTCTAGAGTGTAGACCAATGTTGGGCGGGTATTGCAAGGACCATGCGGTATCATCTGGGTATAAGACAGAAGACATTATGAGTATCAAAAATCATATTGATACCTTGATTACAAATTCTCTTTTGTGTGAGACAGAACAGAACCAGTCACCCAAAATTGGATCCTTTCCATACCTTTCAAACTATTGGGACCCAAGTGAAATAAAAGGGTTTACCTTGGTAAGGTTCTCACAATATTTTCTAGGTTAGGTGTCAAGTTTAATGGTAGCTAGGGTGTTTAGAGTCTAATTGCAAGATTGGGGTTTCTAGGAGAATTCAAAGTGCTAGGGTTTTCTTTTTGGCGACATTGCTACTAATGGTTATCTTCTTGAAGAATAAAGAGGCCTGCTAACAAGCTATTTCTAATTTCTCAAGCACCCTAGATGCTCAAAAAATGTTTGCACTAATCTTTCATTTGAAGTTTAAAGCTAGCTTCATTCTTGTTTTGTTTTCTTGGGCTTGGTTTTACAAGTTCTTAGGTTTTAAGTTTTCTTTTGTTTTTTAGTTTTAGTTTTTTTCTTCTTTTTCCCCTTTTGTTCATTCTTCTTCCCTCTCCTTCCCTTTTCTTTCTCCTTCCTTCTCTTGCTCTTTCCCCACCTCCATCACCACTTCCTGCTTCAAGCTTCAACACTTTCATCTTGCTTTGCACATGCACTACTTCTACCTACCTACCCTATTCATCACTCTACTTACTCATTGCTTTGCCTACCCATAGTGTATTCTAGTTTTCACTTTGCTTGCTTACCACTTTATCTATTTATCATGTTTTGTATGCTTGCCACATTTTGCTTACTTGTCATTCTACCTCCTCATCACATTTTTCCTACTTGTCACATTTTACCTAGTCATCATGTTCTAATTTTTTTGTCGAACACTCTCACTTGTTTAACTATCAAACTTTTGTTTGCTTGTTTTTTTCCAAGCACCCATTGTTCCAACCTATTCACCAATGTTAAAGTAGAAAAAAAATTATTGTTTTAAATTATAGTAGTAGGGTAAATGTCACGACCTTACCCTTAGGCTTATGACCAAGGTTAAACTCAAGCAAAGGGGAAATGGGTTGAAAACAAGCTCAAGCAAAAAAGAGGTCTAAACATATTGGGGTAGTGAAAAGTAAACACTCCTAGAAGTTCTTGGAGGAATGGACACTTTGGGAGTTGGGACAAAAGTGCAAAGGGATACATTACCTTGTCCAACTCTAAAACTATTCATACCATTGGAAACCTCTCAAAACATAGATATTGAAAGAGCTTACAATCTTCATTTGGAGTTATGAGTTAAAGACAAAAATTAAGGCTCAAAATCAAATTGGCAATTTGATTCCTAACTATTAAAACATGGAAAATGTAGTTCAGATGACTTTTGATGGCATTAGAAAAATCTCATCAAGGTACAACTTTGTATTCTTAATCAAAGTTCATACGAAGAAGTTTTGAACCTGCAAAATTGTTAGATCCATAATTGAAGAATGTTGGGACTTTCATTTGGGAGTCCCAAGTAAAGTGTGATGAATAGAACCTTATTGACATACCCATAAGCTCTAACTACTATAGTCAATAATAGTTTGGGAGAAGAATTAAGAGAATTTTTTTAAAAACCTTATGGGTAGTCATCACCTATTTTAATAATAGTTAGCTACCAAGGAAAGGGGTGTGATTTGAATAAAATGGGCAATGTATGTTTGCAAAAATGAAACATTGTGTGTGTGAAATTTTAGTGTGAAAAAAAGATGTTGGAATGCCAATAGAAATTATCTTGATATATTATTAATAAACTTCAATACACTTATGTGATAATTTTGGAATTATGTTTATATGACAATGTCTTTTGGTTATAAAGGAAAGTATATATAATTACTATAGTTTGTGTCTAGCTCAAATGTGTTTTTCTTGTGTTGTTTCCCTTTTGTAGTAATAGCGATTTTTCAAAACATTCATTTGTTTAATTTCTCAAGTTTCTTATTAAGATATCAATTAATTATTTTGGTTTGTGACATTATTATATAGTAGTTTTGCTATAGTAGAATTTTAAATCTATCATTGTAAAATTGCTTTCATATTTTTTTCTTGAAATTTTTTTTGTAATTTTTTTCTTCCTAACTACTACAATGAATTTGGCTTTATTAGGTCCTAAAGAAAAGGTTTTTTTCAATTGCACTTTTCTTCCTTACTTGTTGTGTTTTGCATGTTTTGAACTCACGCTCATTTAGTAAAACACCATGTCCTTTCTATGTGGGTATGGGACCTTGAAGTTCAAAACTAAGGAACTTTACCTTCCAACTTTTATATCAATAAGTTATATATCCCTCTTTTGTTTGTTTGCTTATTTAGTTAGTTAGTTCGTTTGTTTATTTATTTTATTTTTTGTATGTATGTTTGTTTAATTTGGTTGTGTGCATGTATTTGTTTGTTTTGTTAGTTTTTTTGGACATATGTAAATTTTCTTTTATTTGTTTATCCACCTAGTTGTTTTCTTTGTATATCTATGTATTAATTTCTTTGTATGTTTATTTTGTTCAATTTATGTTTCAATTTCAAACTTTTCGCTATTAGTTTTTGTACTAATATGAATGTTTACATGTATCATGTGCAAGATTTTTGTGAGTAGGATATCTAAATTTGCTGATTTTGTAACGTTAAAAATACGGCATTGCACTTTTTCTTTTTTTTTGTACCATGAAAAGTGGAGAAAAAAGTGAGTGAGGTTTTTTAATTGCTTTCAAACCCTAAACCTTTTCTTTGTAGTTTTTTGTAATATTTTATTTACATTTTGATACTTTAGAACTTTTGTAATTTTTGGTAGAAAAATTAATTAGTTATTTTTAAAAAATTCCTAGCAATATTTTCTTGTGAAACTTGCAAATCAATCATTCATTTAAAAATGGAAACTAGGCCAATGGGAATGAAACATGTGAAGCTTTCATGAATAAAATAATTAGAAAAAAAAGTAGTGGAAGAAATGTTTGAAGAAAACCCTAGTTTGCAAACTGAAACCAATGAAAATTCAAAATTTGAAGAAAAGATCAAGAGAATTAATTTAAGGAAATTGCATGTTCAAATAAAGTTATGGAAACCTCATAACGAAAATTCCTTATGTTTAGTTTTTTTGTGTTAAGATAATAATAAAGATGTAAATGTTGAAGCTCCACATATTGTGTTGCATTTTTCTACTATACCAATCTAATCAATGTATCAAGTCCAAGAATCTCTTGTTACAACACAAATCGACATCATTTTTAAAATATGTGCTACAAACCATCTTCTTATTGTAAAATAGTTTGAAAAGGAAGTGAACAATTCATTGAGAGGGAATGTAAAAAGACAATTAGTTCAAAGAAAAGGTCGAATGTGTCTAAGGCTTCAATTTCAAATTATTTGTTGTGAAAAATACCTTCAAAAAGGATTATGTGCAACAATAATTTTTTTTTTTTTGAAAACCTTGGTCTTTTAATTGTGAGTAACAACTTAAACCTATGTAATTTGTGGAAAGTGATTACTTCAAATGTTTGGTTTTTTTATTTAAATCCAAGAATTAAATTATTTCTACAAGGCAATTTTCACAAGAGATATCACCAAGCTCGGTGAAGAAAATTAATCAATTTTATGTTCTACCAATATAAACATAATGTAATTCTACAAAGTTAATTAACCGTTTTGACATTTAAATGTCAAAAGGCATGCACATGATGTGTTTTTTTTGTTACTAATTTTTTGGGAACTGATTAGCAACCAAACCATATCAGCACTGGATTATTTGAAATCATACAAACTACAAGACAAGTTTTTCTGAAAGAACTTTGATAAATTTGCTAGAAAAGTAAGGTTTAAGGAAAAAGATCCTTGTTTATGTGAAAGATGAAAGGTTTAACCTCAATGCAATGACTAATGCAATAAATTCAATTGTGAGTTGTGAAGCATTGGGTTTGAAGGAAAGTTTTTTGGGACTTGTTATGGTCATTTATTTTTTGAAAAGCATGTCAATATGCCACAATAAATGAAAAAGTTTGTAGAATCTCAAGTATGTTTTTATCAAGTATACACAAGGAGATTTTTTAAATTGTATCACTTGGCCCAAAAAATCCAAGAAAAGAAGGTAGGAAACATGTTTTTATCAAGTGTACACAAGGAGATTTTAAGAAGTGCATCACTTGGCCCAAAAAATTTGGGAGGAAAAAGTAGAAGTGGAATTGAGCTTCTATTAATTCTGGAATTTTCCCAACAAAATTGAATACCTTAGTTTTAAAAAAGTAATGAATTTTTTGATTTTAATTAATTTGTCAATATCAAAATTTTATTTTTAATAATACAAAAGTAGACTAATAGATTATGTTTGTTCTTATATAGTAGGTTTGCTAGTAAAATAATCACGTTTGAAGAAACACTAAAATTTCAAAAAGTTATTGTTTTTTATTACAAGGGATAGATTAATTAGTCAAATGCCACCTCATCTAATGTGGCACATTTCTCAAATTATCAACTATATTTCCCCCATTGTCACAACTTGTGTTCTAAACAAGTCTCATGGGCATTGGTTCATTATTAATGCATTCATTTTGCCATATCCATGAATTTGAAACCTAGGGGAAAATTAAGTTGCATTCTCTTTTGATAGTTCAATGGAAAGGGATTCTTATGTGTTCATGTTGAATTGGTTTTGTTAACTTTTAACACCAAAAAAAACATTTATGGGGTTTTAGATTCTTTCTTTTCATTTTTAAAAAAAACACCACATAACATGTTTTTTTTACGTCTGACTTTATGATTAAAAGTTTCTTTGTTTAATATGTTCATTTATTGAATGAAAACAAAAAACATGTATTTATTAATTTTGGACTTACATGAAGGTTGTCAAAAATGGCATGACACACCCGAAGTGCAACTCTTTTCACTATGAGAAAATCATGTTTGTTACAACTAGGCTATCTAGTTATAATTTAGTTATATCAAACACATTTTAAATGCAATCAACAAGTTGCAACGGACATAGTTTTCTCATATTGTTTGTCACTTTGGCATATGTTCAGACACGTTAGTTTTGTCTATTAAGATGGATGTCAACCATTTATTTCAATGATCGAAATTTTTTTGGTCAAATCAATTTTTTTTTAAAAAATAATTTAAGGATCAAATTTCAATCACCACAATGGACAACCCAAAAAATTTGGTTGGCAAAGCAAGTGACTAAAATTTTTAATCATCATTTGAAAAAACAATTCGATTTCCACCATTGATCTAGCAATTTTTTAAAAATTAGTCACAAGTCAAAAAAAATTCAATGCCAATTTTCAATTGCTAATTTAGGACACTGAAACTTTTTGATTACCAACCTAGGACACTGAAAAATTTCAATTGCCAACCTTGGACACCAAAATATTTTGATCACCAAATCAATCAGTTTAAAACTTGGCAATTGAATTTTTCAAACACTACTCAAAAAATTTGTGATCACCACTTGAAAATTTTCAATCGTCCAATTTTCAATCAATGGATGATGGTTCCATCTCCACCATTATTGTAATAACTGAATTTTTTTAATTCTAGCCCCAAAAAAATTTCATTTGTTGCTTAAAAAAAATTCAATTGTCATCTAGAATTTTTTTTTAATCATTGCATGACTATGGTGATTGAAAGTTACTTTGATTGCCATAAGGTTTAAGGTGACCAAATGATGTTATTTTTTGCTACCTCCCATTTTCACCCAATCATGTGACCTCACTTTGACTTAGGTTGATTCTACTTTGACATTGGGTAATGTTAACATCAAAATGGATGCATCAAGTCCTAATAGATGCTTAAATGTTGTGAAACCATTGAGTTTAATGTTAATTTTAAACTTGGCGGTGCACCCATTCAAACCTAAGGGGGCACTAAAATCAAGAAATGATTATTAATTATAGACAATATCTTCATTTTTATAAGATTTTCCAATAGATTTTAGGTGTACACAAAACCTTCAACATAAGTCATAGTAACATTTGGAAAAAAGTAAATATTTTTGCACAATCACAATATTAATAACTTGATCCATAGTGTCCACCAAATTCTAATTTCTATACATATTTAATGTACTAAAATTCAAAACATAAACATATGATTTTTTGCACATTATTTTTTAAAAACTAATATCAAATACAACCAAAATCCTTGTTAGCATTTTTTTTTGATGTCATTGACCTAAAGCTAGTGTCACCAAGTTTTCATCTTTTATCCTGTAATTTATAATTAAATAATTAAAGATAATGTTTATGTATAAATTCATTGATGCAAGTAAATAGTAGTGCCCATCATGCCACCAAATCAAAAAATGTTGATTTACTTTTTAAATATAAAACCTTCGAAGTTTGGTACATCAATGAAATTAATCCACTAATTTGATAAATAAGTTTAAAGTTCATTTATACAATTATAATCAAATTGAAAATTGTTGAATATTTTCATACATGTATTTACAAATTAATTAATAACATTAAAGTCCAAGTACATGGCATCACAAGTTGAAAATTTCCTTTGTAACCATCAATTCAATGATTACAAACATAATGAACTCAAGCATAATTATACCAGGGATGTCATAACGTTTAGGTGTCAATTAGAACACAACATGTTTGTTTGGATGTTGATGTTGCCCAACATCATGTCAAAATAACATCAACCTAGGTCAATGTAGGGTGAACATAAGTCATAGCCTATATTGGGCTATTCAAGGTAAGTTATAGGCTAACCAAAATTCATGCCATTTGGTCACCTCAAACCTTGTGGCAACCAAAATGGCATTCAATTGCCATAGTCTATCAACAACAAAACCTATTTCAATCACAAAAATTGCTAACAATTGAACTTATTTTGGTCACCATAATTTGTAATGAACAAACCTATTTTGATAGCCAAAAATATTAATCACCACATAATAATTGAGGACCAAACTATAGCACATAAAATAAACTAACATGGTCTTAAATTTTTTTTTGGGTGTAATTTCATTGTTTTAGACAAAAAAAAATTTGGAAAATGGGTGCGAGTATAAAAAAAGGAACCAAAAACCATGTCAGATAGTGGTGAAAACTGTGAAATTTTTTACATATGTTTTTCTTGTGACATTTTAAAGTTATGTTAATCATTCCAAGTTGTGTTAAATGACTAATATGAAAGGGAGGAATTCAAATTAAAAATTCATTAAATTAAATTTTGGGTTTTGTTTTTTAAAAAGGACGTTTGAATTTGAATAGGTGTTGCACTAAATGTGGTTAATTTTACAAAGGACTAAGTAAAGGACTATTGTAATAACATAATTTAAATGATAGCAACCTATTACCCAAATTCAAAAAACACTTACAATTTAAAAGACATGGAATTTTAAAATTTTAAAAAATTCAAAGTATTTTTCAAATTTTCAAAAGTCCTTTACCACATGTGAATGGGGTGTAATGTGCATGACATACAAAACAAAGTTGTAATTTATGATACAAGAAAAAAAAACCTAAAGTAGTTAGCATAAATTATGATAAATTTTCAAGATGAAATGTAAAATTTGGCAAAATTTACACACTTTGAAAAATTCATATTTATTCAACAATGATTAACACAAAACATGTGATCTATTCGGGCAACTATGTATATTTATAATAACAAGTTGCAAAAGATTTCATTCAAAAAAAAATTCATATGAAAAAGTGAAAAAGGACTAAAAAAGAATCATATTCTTTTTGTAAAGTAATCCCGTTGGCTCCTTTCTACATACTTGCACCCAAATTCAAGAAAATTCAAGGTTTCAAATGTATATCCAAGTAAATTTCTTGTATTTTAGTTAAATTTTTACCAAAATTTCAACACCAAAAAAATGAAATAAAAGATAGTTGAAGTCTTCCATAAATGCATTAAAAAATATTGTTTCAAATGAATATCTATTGATTCTATTCAATTATTTAACGTGTATGACCTTTTATTGAAGCATTTTGTATCTTGACATGGATACATGGATCTTCAAACATGTTAAAATATTTGCAAGGAAATATTTCCAAGACATGAAATGATCAAATGGATGCTACTACTTATGCCTTTAAATGTGCACAAGGAAAATCACAATATTAATGCAAATGAACCAAAATTCATGAAACTTTACTTGGGTTCAATGAAAGGCCCAGTATTACACAAATTTCAAAGATAGTCACATATGGTCCATCATGATTCCTTGAGAAAAGTTGAATTTATTGAATCAACAAATCCAAAACACGTCACTTTTGAGAATTCATACAAAATAAACCAAATTTCTTGTGCACAATTACAAACAATCTATTATTATTTTTGGTAACATTCTTTAGGTGGAGTTTAATTGTATGCAATCCCCATCAACATGTGCATGACATGCTAAACAATTCTTCATGCCTTTAAATTCACCTCCTACATATCATGAATCACTTTGACAAATGACATTAGATTGGTTGAATTTTCCAAAATGTATTTTACATCCCAACCTTCACACCATATGACATTTGCAAGCTTGCCCACTAAATATGCTTTAAACATTAGAATTGTCTAATGTAATTTTGCCATACAATGAAAGGAAAGTGCGGTTCCCAATTCGCCATCCCCAAATGACGCACTCCCAACTCCTCAAAGGGCTCAAATGTGAACCCAAGTAAGAAAACAACGGAAGAAGGAGGAGTCGAAACACGCTCCTTAGTTCACAACACTTTGAGGGGTAGAGGGGCGTGTTGAAGCTCCAAGATGGGACTAGGAAGAGTTGACAAGCTTCACTCACTCACACGGGCCTGCACACAACCCACACAAAGTAGTTAGTGCATAGTCGGAGCACCCTTGGTGCTAGGACGAGCCACGGGCAACACGGACACACAAGACTCACCACGGCCCGGACTTGGGGAAGCCACCACCTTCCCCCTTATAGTATACTCTACAACTCTTCACGGAGGTTACATTCAAATGGCTATTTTTCCCGGGAATCCCGAGTGGGAGTCCCGAAATCGCGCCAAATGGGACTCCCGCGACTTTGGAGCCCCATAACTTTGCAAGAAGACCTCGGATGGTGATGCAATCTAAAGCAAAGTTGTAGCTCTCGTCGAGAGCTTTCCAACGATATGTGGCACGCCCCCTGCAGCTAAGTAAATCGGGTCGATTCCAGACTTTTTGTGGTCGGGAGTCAAATTGGCAGTTCGACTCCCGACCCTTCTTTTGGCCATAACTTGTGTTTTAGATGTCTAAATGAATAATGCGAGCCCATTTTAGACATCTACGCTTCAAGAGCTTTCCAATGATATAAAGAACGCCACAAGACATTGAGGTTTGACCCCTGCAATTGCTCTCTGAAGTTTCGAGAGTCCACCGCGACTCCATTTCCCAAAGTGGGAGTTGCCTTGGGAGTGTGAGGGTTCACTCCCTCATACTCCCTCACACTTTCTAACATTCCCGGGAGTATGTGATGTGACTCCCGGGCTTCTTCTTGCCTTAACTCCCGGGCTTCCTCTTGGCCCACAACCTTGCAATGCCTTTGCCTTAACTCTTGGGCTTCCTCTTGGCCCATAACCTTGCAACCCCCTTTGCCTTGGTCGCGAGCCCAAAGCTAGGGTTGTGACACCAACTCACCATGAACAAAAAACGAATTCTAAGACCACCAATTAATGCAATTTTTTCACATTAATGGCATCTTCATCCTTGGCAAAACATACAAAGATGGAATCATCTCCCACATGAATTTAGTTTCACCCCAATCACACATGCCAATGTACACAACATCTGGTTTCTTCGGCGGAAAATGAAACATGATGTTGTCCTTTGACAAATATTGTGCAAAATCACACTACATGGTGTATTGCATTCATGATGTTCATGAATGCCCATGCATTAGTAGAGATTTTGTACTATGTAACCATCCAATTTGCGACTACATGTGACAATCCATCATTTGTGACTATGTTTTCCATCGCTTTAAAATATATTTTATCATTATTACAACTAATAACCATTATTTTTATTTTATTATTATTATTGCGACTATGATGCAAATATTAAATTGTACATCCTTCCATATTGATTAACTTTTTGAAATTTTCATCTAAGAATATACCCTTATTTTCATTTAGTTGTAAGTTGCTTACTTCTTGTGGTTTGCCTATACATTTTAGGTGCATTAGAGTGTTTTAAACTACATTAAAAATATATTTCATATGTAGTCATGGTATATTAAACATATATTAAACCTAATAAATATATTTCAATGTATATAACCTATATTCAACACATATTAAAAACATATTGATACATATTCTAAACATATCCAAATTTGAAAACTCATTCTGATTTTATATTGTGATTTTTTTACAATTATACCACATTTATTTATTTTTAAAATCATTGATAAAATAGTATTATCAACTCATTCAAACCTATGAAATATTATTTAATTAATTTTAAATTATTATTTTTATTTAACGAGTTAATAATTTATTACTTTATTTTTTATTACTAAATATTCACATACTAATTATTGATGAATTATTATTATTAATTCACTTATTAGAATGAAAATTATGAAACATATTTATATCTAATTTAGTATATTAATAAGTAAATCAAAAATAAATTATATTTACTAACTTAATATTGAATAATGATACATATGTTAATCTATAATTTACTGTGACTATTTATTGAGTTACATATTTGAATTTTTAATATTCGATATTTACTGATTTATTGGATAAATTTTTCATATTAAGCTTTAAATCATTCTATAAACTATAATTAGTTAACAAATTATTTAATTATTAACCCCCAAAAAAAAAATTATCTTATCATCAATATTTACTAATAAAAAATTATGGTAAATAGCTAATAAGTTTTACCGCGCTTATAAAAATATGAATTAATTTTTTTCGAAACTGACTATCTAATTACCATTAATCACTAATTATATTGACTTCTTATTTAGTTCATAATTTTAGAATCAATATTTGTTATTTATTAATCTGTGTATTTTTTATTAAAAATTGGTATTTCAAATACTTATTTCATTAATAGTTATATAATATGCAATGAATTATCTGATATTTCATATTTAGTGATCAAATGTTATTGTTAATAAATAGAAAACAAACTAATACTTAGTTAGCTATTAAATATTCATGAATGAAATCACTTAATTAATATTAATCATTAATCAAAACTGATTTGACTAAATAAGTTCATGAGATCATAATTTAATAGTTAATATTGAGTATTTGGTATTTTTAAATTTATAATTTATTTAATAATTTATTTAGTTCACAAATGATATTTAAAAGCTTACATGTCAAAAAAAAAATGATAAACAAATTGATTAAGTTTACAATTAAAATAATAACCAATTAATTAATTGAATTGAATTGTTAAGTTTTTATTTTTAATGAATTATTGAATTACATACTGTATAATTAATTTCATATAACCCTAAGCATGAAGTACAATTGAATCTTAGTTCTAAAATAAAATAATTAAGGAGAAGTGCATTTTCTTATGTTTTCACATTAAAAAACATGTGCCATTTGGGATGAACTTAAAAAAGGTTTACCTTAAAAGCAAGACATAAAATGAAATAACAATATTTATATGGCTACTTTTTAGTTCACCTACCTTCCTACCTACCTAGGTAAGTAAATAGGTAAGTACATAAGTCTTAATTATCTACTTATGTAAATAGATATGTAGGTATGTCCAACCTACCTAGTTTTATATAGGTACCTACTTACATAAATGTATGTACTATTTATTGAAATTAATATTCATTTGCTTTTTTCTTCCAAAATACAATTTCAATTGTGCCACATGTCACAATATAAGACAATTTGAAAGGAATGTTCATAATGGATGGCCAAAATTAGTGTTTGAATCATAAGATAATTTTCACCCAAGATTCTTAACATGTGGTGCATTTTGGGATAATAAATTGGTATTATCACAAGCCATTAGAATTCGATGGCATGGATTTTTTCAGCATATAAATTCATTGTTTTAAGGTTTTGCTAATTCAAGACACATGCCAAATAATGCATAAATATTTGATAATTGTAAAAATAATTGCAAAAACAAAACCTAGTTACAAATGTTATACAAATGGTCAAAGGATGAACATGTATATGTTGATCATATACACTATCCATGGTCCATGTGGTGACATCATGTTAAGTCATGATTTGTGACTACATGTTGAATGCAACTCACTAAAGCAATTTTAACTATAAATATTAATTACAATTGTTATATAGTCGGAAATTAAAATCATAAATTAACATTTTTCTTTTAATGATATTATTTTCACATGATTTTGCTTAAAGGTGACAAGTTTTCTTCACCCTTCCATATCACACCCCCCTTCCCACAATAATAATCAATTGTCCATAACATGTGAATACTTCATGCAGTTGACATCCAACATTTTTCAAAGTGTGCCCCCATTCCACCACAATGTGTAAACCTTCATGGTTTCTAAGTGGATGGCAAGGAACTTAATGACACTTAGATGTTTACATGGGTAAACCAATGCTTCTATTGAACGTTGCTTACACACCTCGCATTTATCATCTATTTTGGTTATCTTCCTCACTAACTCAATGGTGTTTAGGATGTGAATGAACCTTTTAATTTGCACCTTATCCACCACACCATAACCACCTTGATTGTTTTGATTCAACAAAAGGAACATATTCAATGTGCTTTGAATCCATAAGACACCTTAACCTCCTATTTGGGAAAGAAGATTTCAAGCCTTTTCTTTCATCCATGGTCCCAATGGTGCCTTCTTTAGGAAATTTTTGTTAACATTAATACAAAAGTGCGATGTAGTTCACTAGCCTAAATCTTTATGAAACATTAAAAAGTGAAATAGGTTCCCTCCACCACCTTGATCTTTTGTTATTTCATTATAAAGTCGCCATGTAAATATCATGTTTCACTTATAACGTCACCAGTTAAACCCAATGGCCCCTAGGTTCATTTTTTAATTTAGCGGGCACCATGTTGGATTTCATCCTAACCATTAAAGTGCCACTAGATTGAAATTAACCCCCAAGTTTTTCAAGTTGGTGGTCGCCATATTTATGAATCCAACTAGCCCCAAACTACCTACTCAACATAGCACCCAAATTATTATAGGATATATGAAAATACAATGGTAGACTGTGGAAGAATAATAATTCCAAATTTTATAAACAAACTAGGTTTTTGAAAAACCATTTCTTCATTTAATCAATATTGATGTTGATCCTAGGTTATGTAATATTGCTTACAACTATAATTGATTTATTTTAGCTAATGCTAGCCTCATAATGATCAAAAAAATTATTGTAAAATTCCTTGGAAAAGATCTTAAAATCCTAGAAGAAAAGCTTCTAGGCCTTGTTTATGACATTGAAAAGCACACAAATTTTGTTGACAATGATTGTGTTGAAAGATGTTTCACAATCATTAGCAAAAATAAACCAATAAATGAGTTGTTTGTAGATATGAGGATTGATATAAATGGACTTGTCAAAGCAAAGAAAAACCAATATCTTGTAGATCAAAATCAATAGAAGGTTATTCAAATAGTGGTTTAAAGCTCATCAGTCATGGTTCACCCCAAGAAATAGAAAAAAAAAAAAGTGTTGAGGATAAGCATGGGAAAATATTGGATGACACCATTTTTCAAAAAACCCCCATGGTATTCGATGCCCATGATTGCAATTAGTTTTTAAATGTGGCAACCACAAGTTGGGGAGTGCAACCTACCCTTGAACTAAATTTCACATGTAAAACTAATGGCCATCAAGTTGGAGATTTTTGACCTTGAACCAAATTTCACATGTAAACCTATTGGCCACAACATTGGAAATTTTTGCCATTGAACCAAAATTTCACACATAAACTTGGTGGTCACCATGTTAATTTCAATGTAGGTCTATAGGAAAGTAATTGTTATCTTAACAATTTGAACCATGTATATTTGAAGTTTAAAGGATTTCCATCTAGCTAGGACAAAGGACAAACATTGATCATGAGCCAAGCAAGGCCCTTCATAATTCCAAATGTCTTCCTTGAATCTTTTAAAGGATTAAAGTTATCCAAAAACAAAGTCCAATGGTTGGACTTTCCATCTTGTTTGTGGCTAACATTGTGGGGGTTGCCATTGACAAATATAGTTGACAACCATTCTAGAATCATTTTCAAAAATTCTAAACCACGTTTGCATGATTCCCCAAAAAAATGTTCTTGGTTCATGCATTACATTGGAAGTGATAAAAGGGATCCCAAATCATCTCAACTTCCTTTAAGTTTGCACTCTAGAATCTTAAGACGTTTGGGTTTTAGTTTTGAATCTTATTTGTGCTTGATTTTTGAATTTTATGATATTTATCATATTGAATCATTGGTTCTTATTTGCAATTTACTTGGATGGTTGTTTTTAAACCATTCACATATTTTTGCATATGTGATTGGACAAAATTAATGATATAATCAAATTGAATTGTTATTCAAGAACAACTTGGACACAATTGCTTACCTATTTGATTTGTTGACCATGTCAAATATAATTGTTACATTTTTGAAGCTAGACAAGGTTTAAAGCTATAAGTACATGGAAATTTTAATATATTAAAACATTGCCCCATTTGCTTTCATTTTGATTTTGGAATCAAGATGGCCAATTTTGTGTATTTAATGTCTTTTTGTAATAGTCAACAATGTGATGTAAACTTAGTGAGTCCCAAGATTAATTTTCCAATTTGCAATCCTTTTTTAAGTAATGACATTTTCACTTTCAAATTCCATGCATAATACACATTGATTAGGTGTCCACCAAATAACACCTTTTTGCATGGACTTTCAATCATTAGGGTTCATTTTAATTTCACAATTTTAATTTTTTATGTTACTTATTTTTTTTAGGATTATCTTAGGGCCATTAGGATCAATGATTGGGTGTCCACAAAGTTATGGCATTTTTACATGGACTTGTGCAGAAAAGCACGCAGGGAATTGCACGTAAGATTTATTCATTTTTTTCAATTGATTTTTTGCAAATCAAGTGTAGATTGGAAAGAAGCCTTTTTATTCTTTTTATGAAATGACCTTAGTAACTAAGGTTCATTTGAATTTCAAATTTTCAATTTTTTTATGCTACTTGTTATTTTTACAATTATCATGGGGCCACCAAGATCATTGATAAGGTGCCCATTAGATTAAACCATTTTGCATGCACTTTCAATAATTAGGGTTCATTTTAATTTCACAATTTTAATTTTCTATGTTATTAGTTTTAGAATTATCTAAGGGCCATCAAAATCAAATCATAGTTGTTAATGGCTTGAAGGATCACCAGTCCAAAACATAATATTAACTCTTCAAATTATTAATTAAAATTTTTAGACTTTTTCAAAATCTAATGTTAATCAAATAGATGTTAAGGTGTTACTATTGTTGAAGAGTATGATAGTTTCTGTATACTATGTTGGTGAAATGTCATGAACATCTACATGCCTTGATAGAGTTTTTATATAATTTCTTTGACCAAGGATGTGATGAAGAATGTAGTTTCAATATCTTTGAATAGATTACAAGTACAAGTGAACCAACAAATTAATTTATCAACATGGAGCTCTTGATTTTCAAGTGATACCAAATGAATGTGAAAACATCAAATGTTCTTTTCAATGGTGGGAAAAACTTGAATCAATGTTTCCTATTGTTGATTTCCTTACCCGCCAAATCTTAGGCAATTTATTGAATCATAAATTGAGATATAATGGTTTTTTTTTAGTTAAAATATTTATTAATCTTAGGAGGTGTTGTTTCCAATCTCACAATTTAAAAAAAATTATTTTTGTGACCATGAATTGGCCTAGTGACCCTAAGGTTGGTTGTAAATCTTCTTCTAGTTTAATAGAATTCATTAAAATGGATGTAGATTTAGAAAATGAGTTAGAAGAATTTGAAAGTGTTTTTGAACGAAATGACATTGTTGAACTATGAAATTATAAAAAATAAAGGGTGGTTGTAAGATAAGGTGGATCAAAAGAAATGGATAAATCATCCATACAAAATCCATTCTGTAGTGTTAAATTGATAATCTACTATGAGATCATTATTTAAATGGGGGATTACAATTTACAAGGTGGTTAATGAGTTAATAAAGTCCATGTGAATAAACCCTCACCTAGATAACCTTTTAACATACATATTAACCCCAAAATGTTAGAAAATGCCAATTTAAATTGAAAAAAAATTCATATTGGGCCTCTATGATGTTTAAGGATTGAGAAAAAAATTTAAATTCATTAAAAAATGATTACAATATGGACATGTGAAAATAGGGTCCAAATTAATGCACTTAAAGTTGATATCTATCATTTGGTTAAGGTTTCTTGAGTAATTAGTTTGTAACTAGTGGTACTTGTGACCTTCGGACACCCATGGCTACGCCACTCCAGCCACCCCGAACGCGCACTGGTCCCAACCGACATTGTGCGGGTATCAGAACCAGCCGTGTGTACCCTCAGGTTATCAGTCCGGGTATTTACTCCCTTACCCGACGTTAAAAAGCCCAAAACCCCGGTTCTGACATTTTGAACCTTGGTTCCCGAAAGTTTTGGAAATTTCCGAAAACACGCTCCTCTATATAACCGTCGGTTTTTTCGGTAGTGGGGGGCTGGGGGAGGGGAAGGTTTTTATATCCGCCTTTGGTGCGGTGGGAGAGGGATGCGATTCGATTGTCATTCCTACCCTTCGGACGGCTGCAATGCTTTGTGGAAATGGTTTGTACACGGAAACTGTGGTGGTCCAACCCCCGTCACAGACTGATACCGGTCGCTCGCTGCTTCACCGGCCTCTCCCTCCCCCACCCCCCAAAACCCCCGTCAGACTGACTGACAGACGTAGTGAATTAATATATAAAATTGTAATGTTTATCAATATTCAATATATCATACAAAGTCTTTATAAGCTATTGAAAATAAAAATGATGTACAAAAGTGCTTCTAAAAGTGGCACAATTTGAAAACCAATCCATATTTTTCAATTTGAAAAGTTCGTTATTATGTTTTTTGAAAACAATTTATTGCATTAAATTATATGAATGGCTTTTTATTGAAGTTAACAATCATCATCCAATTTCAAATTTAACAAATTGATCATTTTATGGCATGTTAATGAATGACACCTTATAATAGGTTTTTAGGTTACAACACAAAAAAGTGATCTAATGAAACCCTAAATTGTTTGCAAGTTCTCAATTTCATCAAAAATCAAATCGACATTAATTTGTGAGTAGAATAAAAACTCATAATTATTTTTTAAGAACCTCTTTAGATAACCAACTATTTTCAAATTTATGAAAATCGAATTATGAGAATTGGGTTGATAAAAAAAATTCAAATTTTTGATACTTCACCCCAATCTCCAAATCCTAAAAAATGTTTTTCAAAAAGAAAACCAAATAGATTCTTCAAAACCTCTATGAAAACTAGGTTAGACAAATTAAAAAATGAAAATTGCTCAACATTGGTCTAGACTAGTGTTGAGTTATTATCAGAAATAAGAATAGACCAATGTTGACAAGATCTAAAATTTGGGCAAGTTTAGGTCCAAGTTATAGCTTAGGCTCTAAGGTCTCTAGACCAAAGATTCCAAATTATCTTGGAATCACCATTGAAACCCGATCGAGTAATTAGCCTCTTTTCAAAATTGAATTAGAACTTAAAACCAAGGGTACTACCCCATTTTAAACTAAAAGTTCAGGTCTGGAAAATACATAAGTACAACTTCATAAATAAATAAAAAGCTTAACCTTACATTTTAGACAAATTATTGCATTTGATAATTGTACATAATTAAAACTACATAATTTCTAACTTGGACTATGTGCATACAACACACAAAGTCAACAAGGGGTGTGTCACATTGTGGCCTTACCATTTACGTTTAAAAGTATCTTAAGGCAAAAGAAGAGTTATGGAAACTCAAATATTTCACCATAGCAAAAATATAATCTTCAAAAAATCCTCTAAAAGAAGCCAAAATCCTCCAAGATATTATAACTTTATAACTAATCTCAAGTTTCAACACAAGCCAAAGTATCATCTTTCAACAAAAATCCTCATATAAAAATAGACCTATTATTTATTACCTAGGGGGGGCCAAAATCCCTCAAGCTACTATACTCTATAATGAATCTAAACACAATATCCTTAAGGGCCTTGGTAGGTAGGCAAGGCCAACAAAACTATGTGAACAAACTTAATATAACACAATTTTTTGGGTTTTGTTGCGTGTAATGGAGATAGAACTAGACATTGGTCTTAAACGGGATCGGCTCAAAATTCCAAAGAAATGGATTGGAGGTTCCATAAAGGGAGGGGAAAAAAAAAAGAAGGAAAAAAAAAGTTGGAACCAAGACCAAAGATTTCTTTTCAAATCAAGAGCCAAAACATAGTGTTTTCTTTTTGAGTTTTTGGATCCAATTCTGAGTCAAGTCTTTCTTCAGGATTCTGTGCAGAAGTGTGTGTGGGTGCAGAGGGCCACGAGCCATCTTGAAAGTTACGAGATATGTAGTCTGAGAAGATCTCTCTCCATGCCAGACTAAAACAACAAAGGGAGCTGGCAACTAGAACGACAAAGGAGAACATGCCTTGAATTTCAGGGTTGTGGGTCCTGCAGCAGCGATCCGTTACTGAGCAGAGCAGAAGAAATTGCAACTTAGATTTGTGTAGTTGCAACTTAGATTCATGTAGTTGCAACTTGTATTCGTGTTTTATTGTTATTATTATGCTAATGTTTTTCTACCCGTTATAACATATGTAGGGTATATGTCTGTGTTTTTCCATTAGGCTGCTTTGTGACGGCTATTGTTCATTTTTGTTTGTATTCACTTCCAACTGATCAATTGCTGGTGCAAAATCTTGAGCTATGAATCAGTGTTGGGCAGTTCTTAGAACAAGTCATTCTAAGAAAATCTGAAACCAAAAAAATTCAAAGAATTGATAAGAGAATCAATCATCAGTGTGTTTTTTTTTTAATGAAAATCAATGATTGTTTGATTCTGAATTTGTTTGCAAAGAATTGAAACCAATGATTCTTTTGATTTTGAAATTATTGACAGAATCAAAAACCAAACAATTCTTTAAAAACTCAAAACAACTGCACTTAACACTGGTATGAACTATGAACCTTCACGTAAAATTCCAAATCAAAGACGTTATAAGATAATAAACATTATGTGGAGTTGATATATAAGTATCAAATAGTATGGAGTAACTTCCGACACGTTATTTGTTTGTCATCCTTTTATCATTTCCACTTGCAATGTGGGTGTTGAAGGACATCTTTCTGTTTTTCTTAAAAAATGAAATGAGACATTTGACGATTCTTTCATTCATTTAAGATATACTGAGACTTGAACGTTTTAACTTTCAAGACTTTTTTGTCTTTGTTCTTTTTTGGGTATCATTCAACACTTTTCAAAGATTTAAAAAAAAAATTAGACACTATTCATAAATGATTTGTGAAGATTAGGCACTCTTTGTGATATATATAAATATAGGGACTTCGTTTGTTTGAATCAAATTCTGATTAACTGGCTATACACTTTCCCTAGTACCATGCTCATCAAAGAGTATGAGACTCCGGAAGAAGCAAAATCATCTAAATTTATGAAACTAGTTTTTCACACATACAAAGGAAGGAGAGGATGTATCCAAGAAGAGAGTGTATGTGATACCCACGGCACACATGAATCAATAATGCAAACTTCTCACTTTGTTTGTATTAAACCTCCTCTGAGGTCCTGACCAGTTCCCAACAAAACAATAATAATACAGCCAGAATCATTTGGGAATGCGGGAATAGCTGGTCTCCTCTTGAGAGCCATGAAACCCAAATTCTCATCACACCATCCAATTCAGCCCAAATGCAGAGGAATTTGTCCCAAAGTTATTCACATATATAAACTAGTGAGCTCCTTCACCCTTGGGCTCAACTATATTATTGAACTTCCTATAATGTTACCCACCTCAATACTATTTCAATCAAAAGTGGGGCTTAACTTAAGAGTTCTTAGGAAACCTTGTTAAATTGAAATTAATTTAAATTTCTAGCAATGAAAATTAGTTTAAATTTAATAACTTTTGCTTTGTTGGTTCAAACATTGTGAAATGACAAACTGTACACCATCTTCTCAAGGGATTTTGATAATAACAGAAGTATAGTGGAGGACCCAACAATTTCCTCCAACAATTTGGAGCGGTATGGTCACGTCCAAACAAGCAAACACACATATATATGTATGTGTGTTTTTTTTTGGATGTGACCAATATATATATATATATATATATATATATATATATATATATATCCTAGCATATGCTATTATACACACCTTTTTAAAATTAAGTTTGAAATCCAATTTTCATTAAAAATGGATTTCTTAAAAAATTAATTGTCAGAGAAAAATATTACTCAAAATTCAATATATCTTGCACTTTAGGTCTAAAAATACAAATTCATCCCCATCGTTTTTTTGAAAAAAACAGAACTTGTAGGTTGTTTGGGCAATGGCCAATTGTGGTTTCTTATGTTGTTCAGCAATGGGGCTTGTGCAAAAGCTTATTGAACTTGTTGCGCTTCTTTCTCCAAATGAATTTTGCCTCAAAAAGACTCAAACTCAAATATGGGTCCATAAAGACAACATCAATTGTGAAGTTTTAAGGGAGATTGTCTTTGGGCCCTCTTTCACCCCTTATCCCCTCTTCCAGTGGTATCCGCAAAGTAAAGACATTTTAGAAAATCTCAGTATGAAATGCTGAAACCCAGCATTTAATGTACAAGGTTCGAGACTAATTATAGTAGTTGTACAGTTAGGAGCAGTGAAATTATATGTAGCAGCAGCGGAGACGCTCAGGAAAAAAGGAAAGACAGGTTGAATCCCACCCTGTGTATGACGAAACTCAGGGTTCTGGTGCTGTGTTTTTCTTACTTTACAGATAACTTTAATATCAATAGGACATTGAGTCACTAAGAAATGTATTGAATGAAATAAAATCTACATAGTAGGATTGCAGTTTGCATATTAAACTAAGCTTTAGTTCAACACCTTTCTCCTAATTTGATGATGAATTGTTTGGAACCCATCCAAAAGAAGATAAGTGACTTTGTGATAATATATTGATTAGGGGCAATTGTGCTACCTACTATAAATTTCATAATTCAAGAAAGCATATAAAGGGAAAATAGTTTTACTATCAATCTCTTTATATTTTAATATGATGTTTTTTTTAACCCTTCCCTAGCTTGCTGAATTTAACCTCACACTTGACACTGGTTTGAACTTCTTCTTCTTCTTCTTCAAATGGGTGGGTTCCATTTGCAACTCTGCTCTGCATTTTTGTTGGGACAATTTCATCATGGCTGTCAGATGGGAACAATGAGTGCACAGCATAGACCACAAAAAACCATTTGCTAGTGTTTCCATAGCCATGGCAAGAAGGATTAGGTCCCACTATGGTCGAGGCCATTACCATTCAACACCGAATTAGATAGCCGAGAAACATGTAATGTGGGACCTCTTTTGCTATGCAAAAGGGCAGTGATTTATTCGGTGGTTAATTTTTGGTTACCTATTTTGTGAATTTTTTTTTTGAAAAAACACGCTTTTTCAGTGTAGAATGTGTTTTCTTCAGAAAAAAATTCTCCACTTTTCTACTAATAATAAGAAATAATTAAATTAAAGGAAAAAAAAATCCTGTGTATAGGGTGATGAATCCAGTGCTTCTTTTTTTGGGGGGCGGGGGGGTGAAATTTTCCCATCCTGTGGCAACAACAAAAATAGTGGAGGTGCAAATGATACAAAGGACATTCTTTCGGGAAAAAATGGTCCCAAATCACCACATTATGTAGGAGGAAAAAACAATTCTGAAGTCACCACATTTAGACCATAGGTTCGAACATGTCACCGAACCATAGTAGTAGGAATCCCAATGTTTCCTACTTTCCTCTCTCTCACTTGTAACCGAATTTGGCTAAGTCCTCTTGTGGATGATGACCAACCCACCTAACTCACAAATTTTTCCCAAAAAAACTAAAAAAATCCGTGTTTATGCAAGAGCACTTAGACACTAAAGGTGGAGACTTGTACATACCATACAATGTTTTAAAAATGGTCATATGCACAACAAATCAATAAATGTAATCATTAGGAACTTTCTACGCTATTTGCAAAAACTCATGATGTTCTATGGGTTGGTTGCTTGCAGTTGATGCTGAGAACCTCAACATGAAGGACATGACATCTCCTAAGTGACAAGCCCCGCAAATGGCAGGCTCTGAGTGAGCATGTATCGCACACATTCAAGGTCCATTTGGTCTGCTTTACTGATCCATCACTCCAGTGTAGTAGATTGTAGCTTTGATGCTGACAAAAAGGACATGATAATGTGCACATTGAGGAGACACCCAACAAGAAAAAATATGACCAAAATATAGTTTTAAATGTGTCAATTGTAGCTTTGCTGCTGACAAAAGGCCATGACTAATGTGCACATTGTAGAGACACCCAACACCAAAAAAATATGACCAGAACATATCCTTAAATGTGTTGTAAAATTGTACATTATTCTTCACAACAGAAAAGACTAAGGGCGACTTTAGACAAGGGTCCAAGGTCCAGGAACCAATGAATTCAAACAATTTTATTGGTCCAAAGCTTTAAATTGGTCACAAGGCCTTTAGATGAGGGTCCAAGACCAAAAAGTGGCAAATTGAGGCTGAACCTACATGGCACCTGTTTTGGAGGGAAAATCAATGTGTTTGGACCAAAAAACAGTGCTAAAAGGAGAGCTCCTGATTTGGAGAACCAAGAATCAGGCTAGGGACCAAGGTAGAGTCCAACTCAAGGATTCAATTTGCCTCAAATCAGTCCAAATTGGATCCTAGCAAATTGGACCCTGGACCCTCATCTAAAGTGGGCCTAAGAAAACATAGGCCAACACACAAATTGGTCGAGTCAGGTCAATAAAGTGTAGGGTATCTCCCAAGGAGCAGGGAGTTCCTGAAATAACCACCTCCAAGCTCTGAGAGAGTGGTTATATTTCGGACTCTAGATTTGGCATGGCCGAAAGGAGTTACTGGATGTAGAGCAGAGGTACCTGCCAATTTTGCAAAACCTTGGTGACTACGACTTAGTGGAAGGGAGCAATTATGCTTTATAAAACCCGCTCTTGCTAGTGTTAGTAACAAATCAGACCAGTGGCTTATGCGTCCCAAGAGAGCAATTATGCTTTGTAAGACCCGCTCTTGCTAGTAGTGTTAACAAATCACGCCAGTGCCTTATGCCTCCCAAGAGAGCAATTATGCTTCATAAAACCCGCTCTTGCGAGTAGTGTTAAGAAATAAGGCCAGTGCTTTATGTACCCTTTTTGTGCACCAATTTGGGTGTTAGTTTGAACTTTAATTTTTCATTCCAACATCAAACAGCTGAAGTCATTACAACAAAAGATGTCCCTATACGTCAAATGATTTCATTGGATTTTGAGTGAATTCACTGATCTAGTGAACAAGGACTAATGAATTGCACCCACATTTTATAATAATCAGCGCACACCAAATTTTGAAAGCTTGAGCAGGAGTGTCACTGACTAATTTAATATTTGAGGCTTATTAGGCCTATTACTACTACTACTATGAGGCATTTTTTTTGTTGTTTTTAATGTGTGAAATTCTTTGGTATGATATGTAAGGACAGTATTGTTTGTTGGAGATTTCAGTGAGTTGCAGGAGTGAAGCAGGTTTTTTGCCTCTCCTGTGTTGTACAGGAATGGCAGGAGTGTTGTTTGTTTTTCCTTTCTGTCTTACAAGAACTGGTGTGCACTTGCTAACTCTGAGTGTTGTGAGGAGACAATGACACATGTGTTTTGTCAAGCAGTCCCCCAATTTGGCTTACCTAATTTTTGTTTCATTTCCAGTTTCTTCTTAACCATGTGACTTGTGTCAGCTACAAACTGATGGGCGGCCTTTATGGTGATTGGAAGGGGATACCCAGGTCCACAATCCACCCCAAAGCTAACAAAGATGGTTATTAGCAAGTGTTGATTGAGAGTTCAATGTACTTTCTGATCACAAATTGTATCTCAAAGTGGCAGCCCACCACCCCATGCACACACCATGTCTGACTAACTTTGCACTAGACTTCTTTTTGTTTGCTGCTCCACCACTACTTGTTACAAGATATGAACATCAAATTCTTTGCTTTGCTCTCTCTCTCTCTCTCTTATATAAAACAATTTTCCACACTGTGTTTGGACCAAAAATTTGAGCTCTTACTTTGTGTTATGCTTCTAGACATGATCTCTTGAACAGCCTCGACCCCACCCACTCGGTCTTAATGATTGCAACTAATCAAAATGCGAATGCAAATTGAAGGTGGAGAGAGGAAAATAATTTATCAGTCTTTCGAGGCAAAGGACTGAAGAAGTATCTTTGCTAATTATGAAAAAAGAAGTGCAAGGTATAATGATATGCGCACACACACACACACACTCACACGTCCTCCACATGCTTTTGCTTTTTCCATTAGTCCAGGTGATAAATGGTGACAAACGGTTTTAGAAATACGAATTTCATGCAACCAATGAGAAGGTTCAGCATGCACCCACGGTGTGCCTAAGGTTTTCTTTTTGTTTTGACGAGGGTGAGGAGATGGGCCATGTGGGTTTTTGGTTTTGGGCAAGGAAGAGGTGGAATTTTTTTTCCTCTTCTCAAAGACTCTCAAAGAGAGGGGAAAGTGTGCAGGTGAAGGCAACCACCTCACCGAAATGAATGCCACTTCATTAGTGCTTCATATTAATTAGTTAGGGGTGCCTCCTACCAAGTTCACTCATACATCCCCTATAGTGTGATCCATATTAGTTAGTCATGTGACCCTAAAGTTCAATGTGTTTTGGGTGATGAACCTCTTTAATTGGCCCATCACCAAAAAAAGCCTTTGGAGACTCCCGATTACAAAAACATTTCAAACATCAAAACACATTGGTCCCAATATTGGCCCAGCTCTATAGGTTCCAAGAGGACAATGCTGGGCAAATCGTATGGAACAAAGCGAGGTGCTAAATGGGAACATGTTGGTAACCCATTGGGAAAGTTGATTGGAACAACAAAAATTCTAAAATGCATCCCCACCCCCGACCCCTCTTAACCCTCTCCAAAAGATAAAAGATTGAGCCCCTTGGGTGCATGCTGGCTCACCTCATTGGCCGCCAAGAATTTCTATGCCAACATGTGCTCGATATCATATTAGGTCTAGGCTAATGGCAGGCACATCAATTCTGGGACTACGGTGTTGGATCATAGCAAACTGCTAATTACATTCAGAGATACCGCAAGTCACAAAATCACACTTGCATTGAGGAAGGCCATGTCATAGTTTCATTGTAGTTTTTTTGTAGTTTGTTTGAAGGTCTGTCTGAAAACTGAAAGCATGAAATACACACACTTTCTCTGCAATCTGAAAGTACGAATATGTACGTGTACTCTGCCTTCTGAAAGCCTGAATGCTTATGTACTTTGCCATTTTGAAATTGATGGAAATTTGATGGCCAACAGAGAAGTATGTCTGAACTCTGAACTGTGTGACAATCTCTCTCTTGTCCAGAGCCAAGCTAAGTAATAAGTTCATCCCATTGTCCAAAGCAAATATAAATTGTCACTGAAGAAGCCTGGGCAGCTGGTTTTTTGCTGGTTGGCATCATGTGCTTGCTTATATGTCTTGTGTACAAACATAATATGAAAACTGAGACCACCTGTTTCACACACACATACACAAAGTGTTGTGTTCAAAAGACAGGAAGTTCCAGAGTTCCAGGCTGAGCTCTGTACTTTGATGGGTGCAACAAGCAGAGTGAAAGAATCACTGTCTTGGACAACTTCAATGTTGTTCAAGCTTCATGAAATTATTATTTTGAATTGCTTGAAAGTTACTACCTCTTGCAACTGAAGGTATTATACACATTAATTTCTAGCTCCACATGTCAAGCTCTTGGCTACTCACCTTGGTCCTTGTCCATTGAATCTTTTCTCCAATCTTTTTCCATGTTATGTTTACATGAAATTCTTAAACTATGAAACTCTCTTGCATGTTTTCTATTTAATCAGTTAGTTCAGGGATTTACGTGCATTTGAAGCAAACAAATCTAATTTTGCAAATCTTAAATATCAGTCTAAATGGATTTTTTAATTTCTTCCAAAATTCAACATTTTTTCAAAAATTTCCAAGAATTTTTAGGCACATTCAATTTTAAATAATTTATGCCAAATCTGACTCATGGGTAGGGTAGTTGAATTGGGTATTTCAGGGGGGAAATGTTTGAATTGCCAAATCACTTGTTTGCTTGCGATACTGATTGGTTCTTCAACCAGAATTAGCCATATTCCTGAACAAGTATTTCCCAGACCTGAAAGAGTAATCATAATTAGTTCTTTTTTCTGTATTTGTGAGGTTCTGTATACCAAGCCTCTGTTTTTTACCGGTGTTTCCTTGGTTCCTACAGCTTACTTTTACTGTGTGTGTGTCCTTTTGCCCATCCGGCTCACCTGGAAGATTGTCAGCTCAACTTGTCAGCTAAGGTTTGTGTTGGGTGTTGGGTATTGAACATTAGCACTAGTGGGCAAAAGTGATGCAGACTGTCGGGGTTGGCAGAAATTTTGCACAGGTCATGCACAATATGGCAGAGAGATTTTTTCAGGATAGGTTCAAAACCGTAGCTGGGTTTCTTTACTGAGCTCTACTGGGACTCTCCCATGCCCCCTTCTGGCTTTTGCATCTCTTACAGGAATGGGCTTGAAAAGAGTGGGAAAAAAGAATGCAAAGACTTTCTGCCACTTATCTTGAACACTCTTGGAATTGCTGTCAGTCTGCTGATGATGCAGGAAGTGGTGCTGGCTGAGCACACTCACCAGTTTATGTTATGTCTTTGTGCAACCCATTAACTGGGCCACCATTCCGCCGTGCGTATATGCTTGGAGCTATCGTAAAAGACACCAAGCACATGACAACAACAAGACCTATCAAAAAAGACACCCAGCACATGACACCAACAAGATCTGCAAGTCAAAAAAGTTCAACCAAGAAATTCTCAAATTACTGTAGGAGGTGGTGTTCAAGAATGACCAGAAGACCTGAGATTATTCCCATCCCTCCTACAACTCATTTTCAAAAAAATTCTGTGCTTCTTCTGGAGTTGGTAAGTACAAACTGTTGCTAAATGGGTTTATAAGGCCTGTAAACAAAGAGTACTTATGGCACATGTTTTTACTAGTGTATTTGACAGGACAGTTTTGAAGTATGTGTACCTGTTGCGAAATTGATGAACAAAAAACTAAGACCGGTCCTTAAGATCTTCTTGTTTCTTGCCAAAGATGGCCCAGCAGCTTCCCAGGATAAACATGCTGTGCATCATCTGTGACCTGATCAAGACTCTTACGACATCAGTAATCCAGTCATATATAATCCACTGTTGCATTCATCTGACCAAGATTCATGTGAAAAAACAATCACTGTTTCTGCAATAACATTCAAAACACAGGCAGCATCAACAATTACTTTTTAAGACATAATATTCCATTCCAGGCTACATCCAGAAAACTTCCTTCACTTGAGAGTGAAACAGGGATAACAGCAAACCACAGTTTCTCTCATCCTGTACACTAAATAACAGGAGCTTCAATCCCAGTAACAGAGTGGTCAAACAAACCATCGCTCTCTCCCTTGTGCAGAATCACAAGCCCCAGAAGCAATCCATACACCAACCAGTCCTTTACATGAGCAGTCCAAATGGAGAGAATCACTACAAGATGACATTGTAAGGCACACTTTCAAGGTAAGGTTTTGCCATCTCACACTTCTAAGTTGTAGCACATTGCATAATATTGTCTTTACACCTGCAACTTCTTACTTCACCAACATCCATGAGATCACAGAGGT
>Ga0209611_10002800_pt1 | contig 30532 bp, 16 predicted proteins | sample S1TSphgellanicum_3_FD_187693 | JGI IMG/M metagenome (GOLD analysis project Ga0209611, IMG submission 187693) | Host-associated microbial communities from peat moss isolated from Minnesota, USA - S1T2_Fc - Sphagnum magellanicum MG (SPAdes) (version 2) | ecosystem: Host-associated > Plants > Peat... | reverse complement strand
CCCCCTCGCCCCATGCTTCACCGGGCTCTCCCTTCCCCCACTTTATTACAGTTAATGAAAGCGAAATGACGTCAGAAAAAAAGAAGTTGCGTACAGAAAGAAAGAAAAAACTGTGAAAAAGAAGAAGAAAGAGGATACCAAAGAAAAAGAGGCCAGGAATCGATAAGAAATAAGAGATAAGTAAAAGACAGACGGACGGACGGACTAAGTGAATTAATATATAGGATTAAGGAACCCTCAAAGCTTAAAAGTGACATAATATTCCCTCAGAATCTTTACTTATGTCCCAGATGTCCTTGTGTTCTACTTGATAAAAGTTCTAGTATAAGACTATGTGCACATGCAAATTGCACAAGATGGAGGATTATGTGCCCCACAAGGGAGCCTTACTGATTTAGAGAATAAGTAGTGGGTACAAGACTTTTGTACAAAGTGCAAAGAGAAGGAGGATGCTTTGAGCTCAATCTGCAAAGGCTTACTACTAACTGAGAGAGCTTGATGCTACTACAGGTAACACGACAGATAACCTTTACCAACCTACTGATTGACAAGGATACTTTTGGCGTAACTGTGTTCCCAGGCAGTGATTATGCATTTGTGATTGCTCTTCTAGTGATTATGGATGCAATCTACCTGCACAATGATCAGTAATGGTACCATCATTACCCCAACCATTCACGAGGACACAGTATGTGCATGTGTATGTGTGTATGTTTTGTCTGTAGATAACAGAGATGCTGAGATTGTCCTTCATCAACTAGAGTTTTTCTCTCAAAAACCAGGCTCTGGGCCATGGGTTAGTGTGCAAGTTATTCATGTGTTTTTGAAAACCAGGATTTGTATTCAACAATTCTGTTGCTGTTGTATCAATAAGCAAATTTTACAGACATAAAATTGAGTTCTACCAAATTGCCATGTAGAATCATATGCCCTCTACCTGAATACTTTTCTCCAAATATGAAATGCTTCATATAGTTTGCTTTGTGACAATTCATGAAAGAGTTACCAATTTTTGAAGTTGGCTGAGATTTCAAAGGATACCCATTGAGCTTAAATCACACCATTTCTTAGCTTGCACCTGCCATAAACACAATTTGACAGTGATATGAGGTTGTATATAGCTGCCAATGTCTCCTCAAAACTTTGGGTGGTCCTCCCAGCAGCTTTGAATTCGAGGGCTTGGATTCTCATATTGGTTGTATTACTCAGTTTTTCCTTTTCTTTACTCTTCATGCCTGAATTTCACAGTTGAAAGCAATAAAGAGATTTTCAGGTTGTTGTCACAAGTTGAATTCTACTTTGTAGATTGGCAGCTGAATGAATGAATATGTGGCATGATTCAATAAACAACATATCGATAATAGACCTTTGCAAATTTACCTATAGGGATGTACTTGATACAAGAAAGTTTTCTGTAAAGTCCTCCCCGGTCCAGCATCCAGTCCGGTCCCCTCTTTGGATTTCGTCCCCTCTTTTCGGATTTTCATGAAGTTTGAAAAACTGGGGGTCAAAATTGAAAAATGGGGACCAGAGGCGAAAATAGGGGATGAGATTCGATTTTCATTTTGTGTTTTCACTTTTTTTCGTGTTTGGCCACACTTTTGAAACTTTTTTTTCGGGCAGTTGAATTTTTTTGTGCTTCGGGATTTTTAAATATATACAAATTAGGGTTGACTAAACTTGGGGGACAGTTTTGGAACATTTTCTTTTGGGCAGACTCAACTTGGGGGACTGTTTCTGGATTTCAATTTATAAAATTTTATGGGGGCATTATCAAAGGGACTTCTTTTGGACTTTTTTTGGCCAATTCTGGTTTGGGCACATTTGAGGGACTTATTTGAAAGTTTTTTGGGCACACTTTGAAACTTTTGGGCACATTTTTTTTTCTTTGGGCACATTTGAGAGATCAATTTGGTCTAAGGCACATTTCGAGGGCACACTTCAAGGATCTCGTTGGTCTTTCTTTAAAACGCCCTTGTCACAAAGCGTTTGTGAAAGACTTCTTAAACCCCAAACATTTGGGCATGTTAAAATAAGTCTTATTACAAAGCCAATTTAGGGTTTCAAGTATGAACTACCTAGAATGACTTTTAGGGTTTGTTCAACATGGAACCATATAATTGAGCTTTCTTATTCTTTTTTCCTTCATTTGTTTGAGGCTCCTCACTTGAGCTTCTTCCAACTTGATTAAGGCTTAAGCTTACTTGTATGATTGTTTACATTTTTAGTCTTGCTTTTCATTTGTTTGCTTTGACTTTTTTTAGGGTTTTTTATGTTTTTTTTTCTTCAAGGTTTTAAGGTTTAGGAAGTTTAGGGGCTAATTTTAGGGTTTGGGGTTATTAGGGGTTGTTTTTAGGCTTTGGGATTATCAAGGGTTGTTTTTGAGGTTTACTTATTTTAGAGCCTATTTTTAAGGTTTAAGGAGTTCAAGGGCTGTTTTTAAATTTTAGGCTGATGTCTTAGTTGGGTCTTTCTTCTACATCATGGCCTCCTCCAATGGCAAAACTTTTCCATGACATCCTTAAGTTCAATAGCTTTTCATCAAGTAATGATGAAGAGATGCTCTAGAGGATATGTAGGCAATGTCAATTGGTGTTTGTGACATTGGTGGCAAGTGTTAACACATTGGAGCTCCTCAACACAAATGAACTAGAGCTAAGTGCTAAGCAATCAATTGATTAGGATGTGGGGATGTGTTCGCCACAATGTGATCAACTCTAGGCTTATTCAAAATTTTAACAAACTTTAGTTTGCTAGAGTTTGATGAGCTATGCAGATTAATGGTCCCCACTATCCAGGCCCATACAAAGGGCTACTGGTGAGACTCACATAATGGTTTAGCAACTGACCAAACTAATTTTGGAACAACAATTGTTCCAATTCATCTTATACATGAAACATGACAATATTGTCATGTATGACACATTCCTTTAGAATTGGATCAAATATGTTATATGCAATGATGCAGTTTTCATTGCATCTTGCATCAATTCAACATTCAACAATGAGATTTGATTGTCGAACCTTCAAAAACGAATGATTCTTGGTACATAGATCCTCGAGTTCCAAGGTTGTATTTGATTCATTGATGGGACATTCATCAAGATCTAAAAACCCTTGAATAATGCCACCCAAGGGTTGCGGTTCAATGGACAAAAAAGATGTATTCTATGAATAATACAATGGTTGTGGACCATCGTGGAGTATTCATTTACTTGAATCTTGCCTACCAATGTTCATTTCATGATGTCACCATCTTGCACAAGTAAGATCTACACAAAAATTAGCTCCAATTTTTGTGCATACTAATGAATACTTTGAGACCTAGGTTATTTAGATGAAGAAATGTTTATTATGTGTTGGTTTTGGAAGTGTGAGTTTGTTCCTAAACATGACCAAAAGGTAATTAATGCTTATAATAAGATGCATGTTGGTTATAAAATGAAGGTGGAGTGAAAAATTGGGGGGTTTTAATAGAAATACTATGAGAAGTCATGTCCTTTACAACTTGTCCTATGCAACTAAAAAATATCCTTTATAACTAATTTGAGTTAATAGTTAATGAAGCATTTTGATTCCACAAAATTCAAGTACAGTCATTTATTCCATGCAACAATTATCCTTACAAACATCTTGCATAAACATTAGATGGATTTCACATACAAAATCATTGGTTACCAAATTAAGGATCCAATTGACTATTGCTCGGATGGGGACTTCTAGCTATAAATTTGAAACATCTTTAAACCTTATCTTTAAATTTTACATCTGTCAAAATTCCCATATCCCTAATTGTTTTGAGATTGTTAAGTTTAAATTTTTTTTTTTTTAAAGGCTAACCTTCATCTTGGTTTTGATCAAAGCTTTTTGATCCTCGTTGCTCACATGCAATCCCCAGCCATGGTGGCAAAATTGGTGGATTGTGACTACAACATTTTAGCTTTTGTTTGTGACTAGTTACTTGATGTGCCTTCAGTAAAAATAGGGACATAACTAGATGATGGAATAGGAGATGTAGTGGTGCTTAGAGTAGATGGTTCTTATAGAATATCATTGAATGTGGGAGGGGTAAGTGGGTGACATGATGTACCATCAATCACACTTTGTTGCCTTTTAAGGACATTTAGGGTGGCATGTTCATCCATGCCAACCTTTAATTGGGCCAAACCTAGTCATTTTGCAACACCACTTTTTTAGACCCCTCTTCATTACTTTTGTTTGTGTTGAATTCCTTCAATACATTTTGGAAACAATCTTTCAATGTGTCCTTTTAAGACATTGAATTAGAATATGTTTCCTTGTATTCACCATAAACCCTTTTCCACACAAGTTTCTATATCAACCAAGTGACTTGTTTCTTATTTCTAAAGTATATACTAAAATGCTAATGGTAGCTCACTACCATGGTGCTGAGATGGAGAGATTTCACAATAACCCTTGATTATTTTTCCTTCCTAATTGTTTTCACATTTGGTTAACTAGGTAGAACATCATTTTCCTCCAAGTCATAAAGGAAGCTTTCATCTTCATGTTTATTGATCATGATTATGCAATGAAACATCACCAAAAATTTTCTTAATATCTTTTACAATGACATAAGTTAAGACCTTAAAAGAATTCAAATTATCATTATATATTAGTTCAAAGTTCAATCAACCATTTGTTAAAAGACTATCACATCTCTTAAAACCATTGGATTTTTTGGTGCAAAATAATAAAGAGGGATGCAATTTCCATTTGATCTTGTAAAATAATTCCAATAGATTATATTCGTAGGTTGGAAAAGTTGAAAAAAAGTTAGATGGAATTGATTTTACATCAATTTCAGCAACTTTTGTCCCCTAGTTAATTAGGTCAATACAAACCTTTAACTAACATAGTGAAGCCTAATTGGAGTAGATTTGGGTTTTATTGGGTCAAGACAAACCTTAATATGAGGAACCATAAGTTAAACCATCAATTCAAAACCTAATAGGAGCATCTTCGAGCTTAATTAGATCAAGAAAAACCTTCATATGAAGGAGCAAAACTAAACCATCAATTCAAAATTAAACTAGATTCAAAGTTAATTAAGTCAAAAACACATTTCAACTTGATGGATCAAAGGTGAATCAATAAATTCATTGCTTAAATTGCAGCTCCAAAACATAATTAAGCTAAGACCTAGATTAATCCATCAAATTAAACCTTAATTGGAACATCTAAAATTTAATCAAGTCAAAATGGACCTTATCCATCAATTTAAAGCTTAATGTGTTTAAGACAAATCTTAATCCATCAAACCAAACATTAATTGGAACATTTAAAATTTAATCAAGTCGAGAAAAAACTTAATTTATTAATTTAAAACTTAATTTGATCCAGAATTTAATGTGGTCAAAACAAACTTTAATCAATCAAATTAGAGTAATTGAAGCATCCAAAACTTAATCAAATCAAAATAGACCTTAATTCATCAATTCATAGTTTGATTGGAACATTTAAAATTTAATGTTCAAAACATACTTTAATCCATCATATTAAACTTTAATTGGAGCAACTAAAATTTTATCAGGTCAAAATAGATGTTAATTCATTAGTTTAGAGCTTAATTAGATCAAGATATCCTTTAATCCATCAAATCAAACCTTAATTGGAGCATCCAGAACTTAATCAAATCAAAATAGACCTTAATCTATCAATTCAAAGCTTAATCAGGTCAAGATAGGCCTTAATCCATCAATTTAAAGCTTAATATGATAAATATAAAATTTGATTAAGTCAAGACAAATGCTAACAACATTAGTAATATGAAATATATGAGCTAGACATGAATGTTTTGAAATAAAACCACAAATTGAGTTGAGAACCAAAATGTACATTTTGCCATTGATGTCCAATGTTGCATAATGAATGTGGGGGCTATTCTCATTCCATTCTATCTAGGGATTTGTAGGCTTGATTTGGGATCCTCTTTTGAATCCATATCCAAGTCACAATCTAAATAAATGTTGGTTACGGCCAAACATTCAATTGTGCATAAGAATTCAAGTTCAAAACAAGCTTGAAGGGATTGCCTCTTCATGCCATGTTTTCTAATGTAGTTGAAATAACATTTATGCTCCAATCTAACCATCTTTAAGGCATTCCATGGTAAATTTTTATTGATAACCCTAAATCACATTTTGTACATTTGGAGGAGATGCCATAACATTGATGGGGTCCTTGGTAGGCATGGAATGATGTGATTTATCATTATTGCATTGAGGAGAGGAGGCAATAAACAACCTTTGAATTGGGTTGCCAATTTAAGGTTAAGGCACAAGGAAATTTGGGTGGGTTTGGCAACAATGAGAAGGATGGTTTATGGAATGGGCAAGCCATATGGTTGCTAAGGATTGAACAAGTTGGGCCACCTAAATGTAACATGTGGCAATTGACTAGATTGACAACAAGAATGATTGCCACAAGTTAAATTCTTCACCCCAACAATAAAAAAATACCTCAGTTTCATTAGAGTTATTTACCATGGTGCTTTCAAAACTAAAGATCAAAAGGTTCTAGGATCTTTGAACCCTAAACCTCATTTAAAAATTTCAAGATTTTGCTTGAAGTTGGGGAGAAATTTTTGTTGAGTTCAGATGCTTTGGGTGCTAGTGGTTGACAAAGGTTGAAGATGTGAACTTGTGTTTGCTACCAAACCATGTCACTAAGGTTGCTCTTGGATCTTTCGAACTTTGAATCTCTCACAACCAGAAAACTAATGCCCAAATCTTGTGCTTTCTAGAAACTTTCATGCTCTTGTGCAAGAGACCTCTACGCTCAAGAAACTTTTGTGTATCAAAAACCAGACTCTTCAAAGACCTTTTCACTTAAAAACCCAAAATCTTTTGAAAAACTTGAAGAAGCTTGAAAGAAGAGGTCTACAATCTAAGCAATCTACAAAAAACTTGGAAGATTGTGAACATAGGAAATTGAAGGAAATGGCTTGGAAGATGTTGATAGAAGAAGGAAATGGCTGGATGTGGTAGGTCTTTGGCATTGACTTCACACTTAAACTATAAAACAAAAAACTTGAAGATGCAAAGCCCAACAGGGGCACAAGGGAAGATGCAAGCCCAATGCGTGAGCACAAGCGACTTTTTCTTGACATTAATTGCTGCAACAGGATGTGAGGATCAGGCTCAAGAATCAGCACCTGCATGACCATTTGCCTTTTTGAGTGCGGCCTCTTAGTGGCCATATTAAGCCCAAAAAATGTTAGATTTGAACTTAGAGATCCTGTTTTAGTCTTAGAATGGGGGTATTTGTACTATTTGGAAATAATTTAAATGAATTTGGGGATTTTTATCATGGTACCAATGTGGGTGCTGGGCTGGTTCACCCAAGGCATCAAAGCTACCAATTAGCCTGTACATTGTCCTTTGCCAAAGCACTGGTAAATAACCAGTGTTGTTCTGTTCCGGTTTTTGGCCTGTTCTGGTCTTGGTTCTCATACTGGGTACTTGGATTATTGATTTTAAATTTTGAAAAAAGCAATTCCAAATCGGAAGGAACCGGGGTACCTGCCTCTAGTTAGAACTAGATTTAGAATCATCTCAAAACCCGTTATATGCAAGTTTCAGTCTCGAAGTTTTTGAAACTTGAAATTGATTTAATTTTAATTAATTAATTCTTTGTTGGGATTAGACATGTTTTTAAGGTAGAACCACCCAACACCAAACACGTAAATAAAATTGAAACATATAAGTTAACTCAAGCCAAGTTTTTAAAAACCTTAATTGGTTTAATCCATATTCAAAAAATAAAAATGAAATATGTAAATTAGCTCAAGCCAAGCCAAATAACCTTAATCAATATTCCAAATAATAGTGAAATATGTAAATTAGCCCAAGCCAAGTTAAAACAAACCTAATCAATATTTCAAAAATAAAGTGAAGTTTGCAAGCTAACCCAAGTTAAGCCAAACAACAATAATTAACTTAATCAATGCTCCAACAAAAATGAAATAATTAAGCAACAATTTTTTTCAAGGTTATTTGATTGATTCTTAAATTTTTGGAGACCTAAATTGTTAGTCAAATTTTGAAAAAATTGTGATTACATATATATTGAAACTCCATTTATTTTGATTTTGTGAAAACTAGGGATATGTTTCTTTGAGAATAGGCCTGAGAATCATTGGTTATTAGTTTTCATTATTTTTTATAACCACTCAACATTGCAAAACCAACTGTAATTAGCCTAATCAAGACCTATTCCAATTTCCAAACATAAAAGTGAAGGGTATGAAGGTTATTTGACCAGCTATTGAGAACCATAGTTGTATATTGGAACCTTGTTTAATGTAATTTAAATCTAAAATCTAAAGGGATTCCAACTTCCAAGAGCATATTTAAAATTTTAAGCCTATATCCCTGTACCCGATCTTTTTCCTTTTTTTTTTGGTTGGAAATTTGTATTTATCCTTATCTAGTTGATACAGTAAAAGGAATATACCCACCCAACATTGGTTATATCTCTTTGTGCACAGCCTTGAGAACCGTCGGTTATTAGTTTCCCAACTTTTGATAACTGCCCAACACTCTAGACAACCCTAACAATCGGCCTAATCCAAGGCCTAACTTCAAAGATAAATATGAAGGATATGTAGGTGGTTCTTAGGTTTTTTGAGAACCGTGATTATGTATCAAACCGCAATCATTTTGGTTTTGTGAGAACCTCGGTTATATCTCTTGGAGGGAAGCATTAACAACCGCTGGTTATCAATTTTCCGAATTTTGATAACCGCCCAACATGGCAAACAGCCCTAATAATAATTGGCCTAATCAAAGCTTTACTCCAAACGTAAAAGTGAAGGGTATGTGGGCAGTTAGCCTGGTTCTTAGATTTCTGAGAGCCACCGGTTATAAGTTCCCCAATTTCTAATAACCGCCCAAAATGGCATAGTTAGCCTGGTCAAAGACCTACTCCAAAGGTAAACAGTGAAGGGCACGTAGGTTATTTTGACTGGCTCTTAGATTTGCTGAGAACCATGGTTATATATGTAAAACTGGTTATTTTGATTTTGTGTCCAACCAAGCCTCTTGGAGGCTGGGCACTGAGAACCTCCGGTTATCAGTTTCCCACAACCGCTCAACATTGCCAAGCAATCAATGAGCCCCAATCAAGACCTACCACGTTGTACTCCAAAATAGAAAAATTGAAGGATAGGTAGGTAGGTAGGCAGGCATGTAAGTTACCAGAAGGGCAGGAGGAAAGATAGAACCTCCGGTTACCACTTGCAGCACCGCTGATAACCGCTCAAACACTGCAAATAAGCCTTAGTACTAAGGTAGGCAATTGATGAGCCCCCTAATCAAGACCCACTAGGTACTCCAAAATAGAAGATTGAAGGGTAGGTATGTAAGTAGGCAGGCATGTAAGTTAGCGGAAGGAAAAGGGCAGGAGGAAGGAGAGAACCTCCGGTTATGAGGTGCAGCAGCTCTGATAACCGCGCAAGGAGAAAGGGGCGTGAAAGTGTGTAGTAGTGGACAGTAGGTAAAATGCTTTGCAAGGGCAGACGGACAGACCATGCTAACCCTAGAGCTCTCTCCCTCTCTCTCTCGCTCGCCTTCCTTTGCATCGCCTGCCTGCCTGCCTGCCGCCCTCGTCTGCCGTCCTGTGCTCTTCTCTTCTCCTTTTCTCCTTCTCCACTTCGCGCAGCGTGTGGAATGAGTGGAGTGTCTTTAGTTTAGTGCGTCTGGTAATGATTTGCTGCCGCGGAAATGGACCAAAGTTGATCACAGAGATCAAGCAAGCATCAAGCATTAGGGTAGGTGATGCGTCTGCAGCTGCTGCTGCCGCCGCCGCCGCCTGAGGCTCGCTCGCTCGCTCTCTTATACGCCCTGTAGCGCGTAGATTGTTAAAGATATTTTGGGATAGGATCGTAGACAGGAACTCACACAGTTTGTGAAATCGATGTATAACTGTATTTCACGTGTAAGAGAAGCAAGCGGAAATATCTACAGTTACTGTAGGATATCTATCCGGAGAACTCCCCCCGCCCTCCTAGGAAGAAGAAGTTGTCGTCGTCAGATCGATGCTTTAGGGACGTCTTTTTTGAGACTGCATAAGGGAAGTTCAGAGACAGAACGCATCCAACAAGCGAAGAAAACCTGTGAATGTCTGTGGTCACTGTAGCGGCAGTGGTGAGGGAGCGAACCAGCCAATCAACAGTAGTAGTTTCCTGACGGATATCCAGGAGAAAGCCCTAATCGTTCAGGGATTCGATGTGCTAGGGGACACGGTTTTTCGGAAACCGGAGAAGAAAAAGTTCAGAAGGAAACTGATAATTTGTGAGGAGGATTTGGTGGTCGGCACAGGATCAACAGCGCTTGTTTGTTTGCTGAGAATGCTGTGAAAGAGAGAGAGAGATTTCTGGATAATAATCCATCTTGATGGTGAATGTATGAGGAGTTGGAGGCGATCAGAGCAGAGCAGAGCGATTGTGAGAGCAACAATGCAAACAAAATAGGTATGGTGGGTAGATTGCGAGATCGGAGAAACTGAGATCAAGGAATTGGATTAGAGGGAGAGAGAGGGAGAGGAGGTAAGAGATATTATCTCAAAGAAGTGGCTGAATGAAGCTGCGCCATGCAATGGTGTGTGCAAGCAACCAGAATCGCAGCATGGAAGCACATGCAGTGCTGAAGAAGGAGGGCATGGATGTCAGTTCATATGGCACAGGTGCACATGTGAAATTACCAGGTCCATCCATACGACAACCGAATGTGTATGCCTTTGGTACTCCATATCGTTTCATCTTTGATGATCTCAAGCGAAAAGATCCTGACTTGTATCCTCCTGCACAATTCTTGGCAAGTTTAAACTATCTCATGTTTGCAATGCTCTACTAGGGTTGAAGTCTAAGATTCTCTCTTTGTATATATATTCTGCTTTCTGTCCTTGTTTTGCATGGCCTTTCTTTCACTGTAATGTCTTTTTGTAACCATTCAACTGCCATGCAAGCCAATCACTGGGAACTGCCTTCTCCATAACAAAAAGGCATCCAGGAAAAAGGGCATCCAGGAGTGTCAGTATAATCAGGGGATGTGGTAGCTTGATGTAAATTTCGAGGACCATCTGATTGTTGATCTGAATGGGTGGCAAGCAAAGATGCAAATTTCCTGATTTAGAGCCTCTTTCTTTTACTGAAGGTAGCCCATATGTCAAATATCTTGCAACAAGGTGCACACGTAAGTCATTTAGGGATCATGGGTCTCACAAACAGAAGACTTTTTTTTTCATTTCTTTTCTTTTTTAGGCAATGGCCCACACAATCCCTGATGGATATAGCTATTAAAGATTTGTAGTTTTTTTTTCCCCATTTTTGTATGAATATCAAGCTCTTGTAGTAGATTGTCAGTTGGATATTAGTCACTAAGCAAATAGCTCAGAAAGAGTTTGAAAAGGTAGAAGTATATATATTTTTGATCCACAAGTGTATGATCCCTCATCAGAGGATATTGTGCATATGGCATGGTGATGGACAGTTGTAGGATTACTGATAAACAGAAGCCTATCAAGGTGAATGACATTGCTGATGTTGCACCTTTTTTTTCTAAATTGATGTCCTATTTGTAGTGTGCTGTGTGAGCACAATTCCTGTTCTGTTTGCAGTTCATAGATTACAGCAGTTTTGCAGCTCGAAGGAAGGATTTGAATTTGAGAGTGGTTTGCATGTAGGGTATTGGGATGTACAGTAACAACACCAATCTGGCATTATGGTGCTAGTGGAACCATTCCAGTTTCTTGGATCTGGTTGATATCAACAGAAGTCTCTGGATGAACACATGAACTATTCTCATTTCTTTTGGGTGGGGCATCCTCTTATTCATGCTTGCTGATTGGTTGCTGTTGTGTTGTCAGATTTGAAATATCCATAGTCTTTTTATTTGGTCATCTCTCAATTCTTTTCATGTTGACTTATATAACTATTCTGAAATTCTCAGTATGTTTGAAGATATATATATCCAAAATGAAGCACTGCAGTATTTGTGAGTACAAATTGCAGAATGGTTGTTGAGCTGGGATCAATATTGTTATATTTAACGCTGGAGAATCAGATACAAGCGAAATGGGCTTTTGCAAATGCTGAAGCGTAATTTGAGTGTCAAGGAGGCACCACAGCGCTGGCAAGACAATGCTGAAGATGGGGCTTTTGATGTGGTGTTCACGTTTGAGGAAAGGGTTTTTGACATGGTCATTGAAGGTCTGCTCTGTCCACCTGATCTGCTCTCAAGTTTCTGCTATTTGGTCCCTCTGACAAGAATACAAGCCTTCTCTTCTGAAGAGATGAGCAGGTTAGGTCTACGAAGTGACAGATTTTATGGAAGTTAGGGCTTATTCTCCTCATACAGCACCATCAATAGAACTTTTTTTTAATCGCTGCTCCCCACCTTGTGGATTCTGTTCCTCAATTTATCATTACCACTAACAGGCATTGCCTTACTATCTAGGATAGAGTGTAGCATTCGAGGTATGAGCTCAGGGTTTATTCTTTTATTTAGCTTTTAACTACATAACTTTCTGTCTTGTATATGATCATTTGCCACAATTTTTGGTAGAGAGAATGTAGGGATCATCAGATTGGGATAAATCTGACTCTTTCTGAGTAGCATGCTGGCAGGAACTGTGTGTATGCCAAAATGTATTCATTGTATCAATCCAAGGCTGAAGCTTGTTTGTTACAATTGGTGAACATTATCAGCTTTGGCCTTGAAGAATTTTGCCAAATGTGTTACTGCATCTCCTTCAGTGGCTTTTGTGTATCGATTGGCAATTTTATTGTCTTGAATGAAGCCACACACAGTACCCAAGGTCTTCAGTTTACAAATTGATTTAGTGATTCATCTCCTCTCTTCTGGTACTTAAATGCAGATCTTGAGAACCGGGAGACAAGGTTATTGAAGACTGTATTGGTGATAAATTTGGATGTTAAAGACAACCATGAGGAGGCTGCAGTTGGTGCCAAACTTGCCCTTGATCTTTGCCAGAGGGTGAGTAATCCTTGTCAGTCTTTAAACAAGTCTGATCTCGCCAGTGGAAACTAGTACTTCCAAGCTTTTGTTTAGCTTGCAACAATCCTTACACAACTGGGCATAAAAATACAGTTAATGTGGGGACTCGGTCTAATCTTACAATGATCCATAATGACATTGTGGGGAAGGGCCAAGAACAGAAACACCTGCCAATGGCACCTTAGACAATGGCTTGCATTGCTAAGAATTGAACTTTGGCTTCCTTCTTTTTTCTTAATCTGTTCAGAAGTTTAAGCCAGAGAGTCTGTGTTTCACTCAGTGGAAAACCTAGGACATCCACAAGCAATATCGATCATGGCCTCTTGTAGCTGATTCTGTACCTCTCACTTCACTCTAGACAGATAAAACAAGGGGGACTGCAGACAAATGGTAGACTACTGGGTTGCCACTATCTAGACTAGAAGTTGTGGGACTTCACTAACTGATATATGGCAAAGAAAGTCACTATTATGTTAATGAATGTGTTTGCTCATGCACTTGATGCACTTCATATATTGACTCCAGGATTTACTCAATGGCACTTGGTGTATGGCTTGCATGTCCTGAGGGGAAAAGAGGAAGAACTTTTATTTGAAGTCTGAGTAAAGTTGAAAGGAGCTTTATGTTTATATGTGAAACTAATGGGGGGGGCTGGGTGCAGCTTGAACTGGTAGACACATGGGAGGACGAAATTGATGATATTATTCGCCTTTTTGAGAAGCAACACAAGAGACGGCTCATCTACACTATTTGCTTTTACTGATGTGCTACTGTCTTCCTTCATTTCATATTTGTCTGTTAGTACTCAAGGGGCAGGCAAAGGCTTTCATCTCAGTCTGACCTCTCTTCCCCTAGGAGACTTCATATTTACTTTATTCTGTCCTCTTCCTCAACATAGTGCAAGCTAGGGTTGAGCATAGATCTGGAGTGTAGTTTGGTTGATGCAACTCAGGTTTGTGCAAACTGAAGGACTATGGTAGCAATCCAATATTTTGAGAAAATGTAGTTCAAACATTCAAGTCCAGTACCATATACACAATTTCTGAACATAGATATGTCATCTTTGTCTAAGCCTTCTTCATTAACAGGCAACTGCGCCTCACATATCTATGAAAGAATGATGAAGCCTTTTTACAATGTCAAAAACTTTCAGATTCTGCCTCCTCTGCATCTGAGAGCCTGATAAGGACAATCAGGGAAGCGGTTGCATTCTGCTTTGTGGACTAAAACCCCATCAGACCAAGTTTCACTGTGGGTTTGGGAGTCAAACATTTGTGAAAAGCTTCATCTTATGATCTCGCATAGTGAGGGGCTGAGAATCTCATGTTGGGTCATTTAGCTAGTGGTATGGCTTGAGACATCTGGACCTTTCATATGAAAATTTCCATATCACATACCCGTCACAACACTTCTTATAAACCTCCTCCCTTATTACAACTTCTGCTTTGTAGCTTGTATCTTGTAATCAAGCCCTGACTGTGCATGTCTATTTGATTCAGCTGGACCATGATACCGACTAATTGTCTTCTCTTCCTTTAAGTTGTTAGTTTGGTGGAGTGCATGTGTTCCTTTCAAACCATGGACTATGTTCTTGTGGATTTCAGACTTGTGTTTATGATTATGTTATTTTTCAAGCTAGTGTAGGATCGTTGAAATAATAAAAACATGGGTTGCATAAATTGAAAAATGTTTTTGAGTACTTTATAATCATCAATTAATTTCAAACCATTCCAAATATTACGATAAACACTAGTTGAGGTCAATGTTTTTGTTTTTTGACATTTGTACTAGGTGGTGATCATCTAACATAGATTTAACATTTATTGTTAACCATTGCTTGAAGCATATTAAAAAAAGGTCAAATTCTCATTCATGTGTTAAATTTTGACATTTAATAAAATCATTAATCCTCCGCCAAATTCCCCTCTCACCCTTTTTCTTCCCCTTATGTTCCCATATGATTCCCACTGATCCATCATTAGTTATCCTGAATCTCAAAACTATATTGTGCCTTTTCACGCCCATGAAGGTGGTTAAGGAAAATGAATTAGATGGTTAGGCTTTCAAGAGGTGGATTATTAGATTATTTTAACATAAATAAAATGCACACAAAAAGATATATGTGTTAAATTTTTTTACAATTTCTCTTTTTATATCCATGTAAGGGTAGTGGAAAGGAATGAGGTAGTTAGGCTTTGGAAGAGATAGGTTTAAACAATAAAATTGAATAGACACTTTTTAAAATATTATATAGACTAACTTGGGCTCTTGTGTCATTGACCCATTACCCATCCCAATATTATAGTGGTTAAAAGAGGTTTAGCTTCAAAATTTTAATCAGAAATAATGTGAAAAAATTATTTAAAAGTTTTTAAATGAATTTTTAAAGGCCAAAATCAGTCTAAATTCTAGAACTTCTGCTTTGTTAATTTGAAAATTGAAAAAAATTAACAAAGCACACTATTTCATTGAAGGATTTAGATAATATCACAACTGCAACAAGGGGCCGACTATTTGGGATGCTTAAGGTGTGATCACAAACAAAACAATACAAATAAATATATTATAAAATGCCATATGAAGATGTTAAACATTTTCAACATAAAATAAACTTTTGATTTTGAAGACATGTAAAACTAAATAAATGCTTACACTTGCAACAATAGGTGGTATTGTGTTTGCACCAAAATATCAAGGCCAATTATGAGTATTTGTACCAAGCACATCATAATGTCATTATTTAGGATATATTCAACAATGTTAAAGAATCTTGTCGTTTCACATTTCACCAGAAAGACATGGTAATTTGGTGGACGGTAGAAATAGATTTCTAAATCATAATAATAACAAAGTGATTTTGTGAGGTTGTAAGTAGCTTACATTCAATGGGAATGTGGTGGATAATAGAATTGATGAAACTTGTTTGATGTTGTTTCATTTGGAAGTGTCACAAACAAATTCCAAATCAGCATGTCAATATGTAATTTTATTTTTTGAATATATGAAATATGATTTTATACATTACATTTGATTTTGTAAAGTCATAAATGAATTTTAAAAAAAATTCAAATCTTGCTATGGGTTGGGAAATGATTCTATTTTGGGCAAACAAGCTCATGTTATTGTAGCTATTTTCAAGAGCTTTCCAATGATTTAAAGATCATTCATTTCAAACAAAGTTTGATTTTTAAACTCAAGCCTAGGGTCATTAGACTCTCTATAAAATGGGTCCATGCCCTCATTGCCATTATGTGGTTTTCTTTGAACTCCCAATGTTTAAACCTTTGAAATTGAACCCAACTTTTCAACTTTGTTTACAACTTGATTTCACATTGACCGTGCCTTTGCCACAATAGTGATGCAACCATTGTGAATATAAATTAGCCAAGCATTTTGGGGATACACACAAAAAATAACACCAAAACTATTGAGCCAAAAGATTCACTTAAACAAGAAAGATAATTGTGTCCCAAACAATATTGTTCAATGCACATAAAGTTTATTTCAAATTTAAAAAGAAGACGAGTCCCACATTGATGATGCACATTTGATTTCAATGTGAATCTATTTTACATTAGAGTGTAGTGTCGAAAAAATAAATTGCATTGTAAATTAGCACATTAATCAAATTGGGTTTGTAATCCATGACATTGCAAAACTTAAGGATTGTTCAATTTTTCTTTTGCCAAAGAGCTTTGATATTTGAAGAACATTTAAGATTGGACCTTTCCATGACATCAGTTACAAACAAAAAAACATTGGGTGCAAAACATTATGGATAATATAAGAATGATATCCAAAGATTGCATTCCAAACTTTATGTGGTCCTCAAAAGAGGATCTATGGAGCCCTTTTTGAGATATAGTTTTTCAATAAGTGGGATTATTGATGATTTCAAATGTGTTCCATGCTATTGTTTCTCCACAATATCATACCAATCTTGCTTATTCAATGAAAGAGCCAAAACTTGAAAGGATTGGTTAATGGCAAGCATGGCAAATGTGTTCAATCGCCACAATACTTGGGAGAGATGACAATGGAACTCTAAGTGCATACAAGATTTTAGATTGGAGACTATAGTTTGAGATTTGAAAGCATAGGTCACAAGAGATTGCAATTTTGAGCCTAGAAGTTTTAATTCAAGTTGCTTTATGAATTGTGTTAAAAATTGACTAACCACTTTTTGCACCAGTTACACTTTGCAACAAAAAATGGAAAGTGACCACATTGAAAACAAAAAGGACTCACACAACATGAGGTCATGACATTGACAATCCCAAAAAAATCCTCATGTTCCCACATTGATTGTATAAACACCATTATTAAGTTGTTTTGAAAACAACACGACTCAACCTAAATTTTCAACTATCTAAACCTTCACCTTGCAATGATGGTTTTAGTTGTCTTCACTGATGGTTGTAGCTATTTCCAACCTTTTTTTCCACGCAACCAAGTGTGGTCTTCATCTCTTTTGAAGACGAGAAAACAATTGAACCTTTGCTACTCCTCTCCACACACTCAACATTGACTCTTCTTCTTTTGGTAAAAGTGCACATGCAACAAACTTTGCACAAGTTGAACACAAAAAAAACTTAAAAGTCTGATCAAAGCACACAAAAAAAAAGCTCACACAACTTTCACACACGGGTTAAAAAGCTTCATGCAACACAAAACACAAGATACAAACATAGGATACAAAGATAAAAACTAGTTTCATTGTGAGTTTAGAAAGAAAAATCCAATTTCATCCTATGTTATTTTCCTTCGACGCAATCATGTCATGACTTTTCTTTTCTTTGATGTCGTCACTTTCATGCAAACCCAAGGTCATGGTCCTGTGTCCGACCTACTTTATGGATAACTTTAATATCTAAAATATACTTAGAGCAGCTCCAGTGGTGCTCAGTATGTGACCCTGTAAAAATTATTTCACATCCAAGTTTAGTTATTTACTTATTTCCAACCCAACCCATAAAAGTAAAACTGGGACTAAATGCAGGGATCGTAGCAGAAGGAGCATAGGATGGATGAAAATTGGAGGAGGAGTCACTTGATGACATGGTAAAAGCGAAAAGATTTCGACTTTTGTTTAGGGTTTAGGGTTTAATGTTCCTTCGTTTCGTTGCAGGGATCATGAGAGTCTGCAGCACTCTGAAGAATCATCAACAACGTTGCTGAAATAAAATGGCTTCTATCGGCGCCAAGAGCCTGGGAGCATGGTGTTGTTTGAGGTCCGGTGCTGAAGACTCAGGTATCTGCCGCATATCTGAGATGAGTAGGAGACCAAGCGCACGGATGATGATAGCATTTCCCTGTCTTTCTTCCTCCCTCTCTTTTAGCTCCAGTCTTCGCCTTTCCCACTCCTCCATTTCAAGCTCCTCGCGACCGCGAGGAGCACCTGGAAGTCTAGGCCATTTTCACATTGTTCAAAGGGAGTTCACACACAGGCTTGAGGCAAGAAGCCCTGGCTCCGATGACCCTCAATTATGGGAAGAAGAATCCCATCCGTCTTCTTCTGTCTCCTCGGGTTGCTGTGAACAACCGTCGTCGAGGAGGACCAGAGGAGTCGTCCTGAGCCCAGTGGAAAGCCAGCAGTGGAAGCAAGGGGTGGAAGAATTAGGGCCCATCAAGAATCACCCTTTGGAGGTTACTTTGCAAGCAGGATCTCTGCAGCATGATGTTGGTGTCACTTTTCTTGTCTTGCTTGGAGGATATGTCTGGGTTAAGCTTTTCAACTCCCTCACTAAGCGCCAAATCCTTGGACAGGTAGGGTATATCCTCCTTCAAAAGAGCAGTTAGGGTTTCAGAACTCCAGATCATCCTTCTCTCGCCCCAATTTTAGTTTCCCAGACCTTTTTAATGAAATGTTGATAATGAGATGGAAATTGACAACATCTTGGTTTGAGGATTCACATCAGATTCTTGTTGTCTGAAGAAATCCTAGAGACACAGGGTTCATGAGTCATGCAGCCAGAGAATTGGCTGGCATGCTCTACTTGTCTAGGGTTTAGGGTTGATTGTCATGACAATCACGCTAATACATACTGTGATTGTCATGACTGCCAAAATTACTACTGCTTTGTGGCCAAGAATTCTTGTCCTGTGTACAATAACTGCTTTGTTGTCAAGAATTCTTGTTATTGACTGCATCATTATTATTGCATGAGCAGTCTAGGAGTTTGTTCTTCCTTCCTGGGTTGTGACTTGTAACCTGTTTCTGCCAATTTGGTTTCACAGAAGCTAAGTCGCAAGATCGTCCATATAACATCAGGATTGCTGTTTGCACTTTGCTGGCCATTTTTCAGGTGCTGTCCTCATTCAGTATCTCCTACTACCATGTCTTTCTCTGCAAAGGACAACCATGTTCTCTTGTATTCCTCATTACTTGTGGAGTTTTTGTAAGCAGTTCTTTGCAATGCTTTCTTGGGTGAAACCCTGCAATGCTTGTCTTTGATTCTTTGCAATTCTTGTCTTGAGTTTTTGTAAGCAGTCCTTTGCAATACTTTGTCTTGGGTGAAACCCTGTAAAGATGGTCGATTCCCCTTGAGGAAAGAGGGTTTGTAGGTGGAGTTTTCTTTTACTCCAGGGTGTAATGTAGTGTGTTTTTTCCATTTGTCAACATATTTGGTTGTGAATGACACAGGGTTCATTATCAAATGGTATGAAGAATGATGGTGGTTAGTAGTTTGTGGGCTGGGGATGATGGAAGGGCAGTGTCTCGCCCTGGGCACGATATCTTGCAGCACTGGTTCCAGCTAGCAATGGTGTGAGGCTTCTAGTTTATGGCCTGGGAATTCTAAAGGATGATGGGCTTGTAAAATCTGTGAGTCGTGAGGGTGATCCTCGGTAAGCGTACTTATTCTTTCATTCATATACCAATCATTCCTCACAACCATCAGTTCCATAGAAAGTTTTGCTAGCTTTATTTGAACACCTATCTTGCAGTAGCAGCCCATTGTACAATATCTGTCTTCAGAGATCATTTCTAGGACCACAGAAGATGCAAGTTTGTCATTTTCAGTTTGGAGTCATTTCCAAAAATCTATGTGCTTCTTGCAGACCCTGAGTTTCTATGAGACCAGTTTCAAGCACTTACCATCTCGGTTTGGTTGAGCAATGATTCATGCCCAAGTTCTTGTGTGAAATCACCATGGGAAGATATATATAATCAGCACATAGCTTGATGGCTGCATTGGGTTGTGGACAGGGAATTGTTGCGGGGCCCATTGTATTATGTGGTGGCTTTGGTATTTTGTACCGTTCTCTTCTGGCGTGACTCTCCTCTCAGTATCATAGCCCTGGCCATGATGTGCGCAGGTGATGGTGGGTTCCATCTACAACACAAGACTATTCTTCTCAAGGAGTCCTGCCACACTCAAGTGTAGGTTTATCATTTCAAGGTCTAGGAGCTAGGTCAAAATGCTTCTCATTCTTTGAGGATTAACACTAGTAATCTCCGATTGTTTTGAAGCTTTTCAGTATCTGCTAACTCTTGGCATTTATTTGATTTTCTCCTGGTCGCAAACCTGGGAATTCAGTGCTGATTGATACTCAGCAATAAGCACAAATCTGTGGTTCCCCTGAACCCAATAGTTTCACTAGTCCTGAACCTCTTCTTTTGAAGCACTTACAATTTTAGGGCTCCTACCTTACAACAGTGAGGAGTTGGAAGACTTATGAGGAGAATGTGCAGCAAAGAGAAGGAATCCATCCAAATAATACATCTTAAGACAGATTCTCCCCAAAATCTGGGCACCTTATGGATATGCACTTGAATTGCAGGTATTGCTGACATTGTAGGCCGCAGATTTGGATCAAAGAAGCTTCCCTACAACTCAGACAAGAGCTGGGCTGGAAGCATCGCCATGTTTCTCTTTGGCTTTGTTGTCTCCCTTGGGTATGTCCAACAATCTATGTTGATCACTTTTCAGGTTGTTCACTCAAGAAACTGGTTTGCATGGATGTTGTCAATATAATTTCATCAATGTCAATAACCATTGTACGTTCATTTGCTTCCAAGTTAGAACTGACAAGTACTTCAAAACATGCTTAAGTACTATGTCATGATACCTTTAAAAACTTAGCTGTCTATGTTGAACTGATCAGAAAACCTTTACAATGTGTGTGTGGTCTTCTTCATGGCAGGTGTCTATGGTATTTCTCCTTCATGGGCTTCTATCCATTTGATTTAGAAGCAGTGGGCCTACAGCTTGCTGCTGTAGCTCTAGCAGCAACTCTGGTTGAATCGCTGCCTATTACTAATAGGCTGGATGACAATCTCACAGTTCCTCTTACCACTATTATTTTAGGGTTGTTCTTGTTTCCAGTCAAATCCACCATGACACCTTTGCCCTAATATTTTTTATTAGTCAAGGCAGAATGGTTTTTTCTTCTCAGATGATGAGTTCTGGCCTATGCTTTTCTCACAGTTGGCAAAGGAGGGAGAAAATATGGTTTTGAGAATTGTGATTTAGTAATCACAAGTACGCCCTGCTACAGCAGCCATGGTGCACAATTTGAACTAGTAAGTTTTTCACATGTGATTAGATTTGAGCATTGTTTTTATTTAACCCATATACATCATAGGTGTGTATTTTGGGCATGCAGAACATAGAAAGTAACTAAAGTATGACACATGTGAACAAAATTAGCACAACAGGTTTCCTGGCAACATGGAAATTTGGAGACAATAAAAATATTGTACATACATTTATTTTATTTTTTCATTGAGTAATGGCATTTGGGGAGGGAAATTTTGAGTGCATTGCAGTTAAGTTCTAAGGCTTCTCAGAGTTAGAACATTCATGATTAGAATGCTAGTGTGTATTGCAAGAGTTGGAAGGACATGGCTCATGGGCTTTTTCCTTCTATGCTATTGCAGGCAATCTGTTTTGGTTGCAAGATATTGCATGTGATTTCATTCCAATATAACTTAATTTTCAAAAAATCAATTCATTTTTCTCATTAGTTGAACATCATCAATAGTACATAGCAATGCAAAGTCCAAGTAGATGATTTTAACTCTCATGAGAATGTAGAAATCTCATTTTAGCAGCTAACACCATAGAAGGAATAGAACATAAAATCATATAGAGGGGAAAACCAAAAAATCGGAGAGTCCCAACAGTAGACTTTTAAAACACAAAAGAAACCAAAAGAAAAAATATGAACACAAAGAGAAGGCATTATTTGGAAAGGAACTACCACTTTAGAAGGAGATCGACCCTAAATAGAATAGGAACCATCTTATCATGCAATACAAGTAGTTCAAGTAGTTGGAAAGGGCTTGTACTCCGTGAGTGCTAAACTTGAAGAGCCCAATTGGTCACTACTTGGGACATATAGGACATCTCCAGACCCCATAGATGTCATGGTGGACCGATTTGGTTTGCCCCTCTCCTAGTATTCCTAGTTTAAAGCACAAGCTTCAAAATTTGACACACATGGGTTGAAGTCACTGAGTAGGCCTGCCCTTTTAATAATAGTTTCTTGTCTTTGTAAGAATCTTTGTGAGCTGCCTACATGATAGGAAGTTGCACATAACTTTGTGCAATGCTGATATGAAAGTGAATGAAAAGTTTTGTTGTTCAATGCTTTCAACAGTCTAAAAAGAATAGTTGAATCAAATAATGGATTGCCATTCTTGATCATGACTCAAAGTCATTCAAGATTTTGTTTGCCCAAGAAAGGATGAAGATTAATTGTTTTTTTCTCCAACTTTTCTTGGATGGCCAAATTTGACCATCTATTACTCATTCATTTCAATTTTTTTTGGACAATTGTTTTTTCACATTACTCATACACATGCTTTCTATCTAATACCGAATTTTTATGGTAAATAGAGCACAACATCTCAGTCCAAATCTTCAAAATCTTGCAATTTTGAAAATTGCTTGAAATTAGAAAGTCTAAACTTTTTGCAATGACAAATTTTCATTTTTTATCCAAATCATTTTCATTTTTCTTACTAGAACATTCAATTTGAAATCTTGTACAACCCTACTAAGTATTATTTTCAAAATTTTGACATTTTGCATGGCTTTTAGGCATGTTTATGAATGTTGGTTCATTTTTTGGATTGGGATTGTCTAAATCCAATGTCAATTATGGGTTAAACACCTACAAAAAATAACTCTCATGAAAGTTAAAAAATCTCTTTACTCATAATCAAGAAAGTCGAAACAATGTTAAATCTTGTCCTTGGAAATCAAAGAAAAACTACCAAATAAGGAGTGAAGAGAAAAGATAGAAAAAAAAACATCTAAATAAGGATTGAAAAACATGGAAGAAAAAAACCACATAGGGTAATTAGACCAATCATTGAACACTTAAGGACTCCAAAAGAAACTCTACACTAGGAGTCAGTTTTTTCCCTATGGGGTCCAAAGAAAACTTGTGTTTTGCCTCTAAGGGCATCCATAGCCACTTGAAATGCCTAATTTGGTGGAAAAACATGAAAGTTATGCCTCCCCAAAGGAAGGGGGTCCATTGACCGGAAATATTCCTAAACAAACACTTAACATCTTGAACAAATTATTTTGCTCCCTCCCAATGAACATTCAAAATTTGACAAGTTGACAAAAAAAACCCTTGACAAAAATGAACACTTATGAAAAATGTGAATTTATTTATGTAAAATGTTCATCTTTCATCAATAGAAAAAATCATTACCACAAAAATGTGTAAGAAGATTTCTAGTCATGGGCAATGTATTGTTTGTGCAACCCTAACAACTTCCAAGTAATGGTTTGGTTTGTTCATGCTCAATTGGTCAGCTCCCATTTAGTTGTTCTCCCTCTCCTCTTAGTTTGTTTACACAATTGGCAATGCACGTCCATGTTGGTCTTCCTCATCATCACCTTTTGAAAAATTTCATCGCATCTTTTTTATTATTGTCTTTTGTTGTTGATCATTGCCTCCTTCTAACCAAAACCATCCTCTTCTATTGGTGGTTATTGCTTCCTCCCAATCATGATCTTCTATTGGTGATTGCCACCTCCTCTTGATCATCATCTTTTGTTGTTGACCATACCTCCTTTTAATCATCCTTTTTTTGTTGGTGACGAGCACTTTTTCTTGATCATCATCTTCTATTATTGATCACCACCTCCTTTTGATCATCCTCTTATGTTGGTGATGGGCACCTCCTCTCGATTGTCCTCCTTTATTGGTGATTGTCATCTCCTCCTAATTGTCTTCTCATGTTACTATTCTTCTATGTGTGTTGTCTTGCTCCTTCTCCTAATCCTACCCCCCTCCCCCCTTTCCACCCCTCCCTCACTTATTCTTTCATGGATCAATTTTTTGTTGCAACCTTATAACAACATGGCTCCTAATTTTTTTTGTCAAACATTACTTTTGCCCTAGTTACTTTTTAAAACTTTGATGTAAATTCAAGAATTTACACCTCTAAATCCTAGAAGGTGGGCTTCAAAACCTATAGTAAAACCTTTATAAAAATTGTCCCCATTTTCTTATTATAGTTACATACTAAACATTTTTAAATTTGTTTTGGCCCATCTTTGTACTAGTGTTTGAGTTGTTCTCTTAACCACAATGAGCAAATCAACAATTTCTTTTAACTTTCTTTTGTTCCTTCTATGTCCATATTTGTTCCTTAATTATTTATCCTACGTCCTTTATCCAAATTTTTTTGTGATAGAATCTTTGAGTACTCATTAGATGGGACTACACGTGATTGATTTCAGTCTACTAATGGATCTTTTTTGTTTCTTTTCTTTGCAAGTACATGTGACAAGAATAAAAAATTGGCCAAAGATTTAAAAAATTTGATATCCATTTTCAAAATTATAGACTTCATGAATTCATGGGATTAGGTCCATATAAGTTAATTAGTAGGTCAAAAGTAGCTTCCATGGGTTCAATTTTTTCTACAATAATATGTGGAATCAACAACATTTCCACATAGTATTTCAAATATGTCGAACTTTGGTCAATAGATTTTGTTCTTGCATCATCTTGAATAATTGTTATGTTCATTAATTATGTGGTAGCTCCATCCCCCCGCCATTGTCAACTTTCATTAGTTGTTCCATCAAATACATCATTGTCTTCATTTGAAATGTTAGCATGTATGCATCATTTGGTCTTGTCCTAAAATCCATGGCCTTGGGATTGAATGGCCAAATTCTTGTTGCCATAAACCCATTTATGATGTTTTTATGGATAATGTTTGATTTAGAACCTTGTCCACCCAACCAACAAATGTGCATTTGTCTAGTTTAGAATGATTATTTCTAACCATGTAATTGTTTCTCTATTTCTTGAAAGCAATTTTGAAAAGCTAGATGTGACCATCTTAACTTCTCACTTCCCATGTCCATCTTCCTTGTTGGGTTAAGGCAAGAACCTTGTTTGTTTGTGTTGATTTCTTTGCTTGTGTTGATTATACTTGTGTTGTATTTTCAAATGGAATGTTTTCATTATTTACTTTGTTAGTTCTTGCAATCCAAATTATTACCTATGAAATATTATTAAACATCATGGTAGACCTTTGCTTCTTGGCGTTAATCTCCAACAACTTGGCAATGTTGGGTTGGGACCTACAAGAGATATTCAACCTCTTTTAAAAATCTCAAGACTTCAAGAAATGTGTTAATTATGGATAATTGAAGAGTGCTTGATTTTTCAATGTATCACTAGAAAAAGTTATTGCATAAAAGTTTGCAAATCATTCCACATTAAATTGACACCTATGGTTGATGAGCAAGTCATAAGTGTGTCCTCCAAACTTTTGTTGATTGCAATATGCAAAAATATGCTAGAACTTGATCTATTTAAACTCCTTGTTACTCTTGGGACCACATGTCTTTGAACATAATGTAAATACTTATGGTACTTCTCTTGGTAGAGATGATCTACACCAAAAAATTCTACTTCTACAACTAATGTTTGAGTAGGCTAATTTAGGTTACTACCTTGTATTTCACAATCTTGTGAACTTGCTTCTAAATTGACATGTCCTTTTCCTTCTAATTACAAATTTGTTTTTCTTTCACTTACACTTTCTCTCAACACTTTAGCCTTGAGAAATAGAAGCTCTAAAAAACATTGAAGTTCATATAGATGTTTTGACATTCTTGAAACAATTATAAAAAATCTTGAGAAGGATGAGAGGTGACCCAAGTTTATGTGACATGTAACTTTTTTTGTTGAATTGGTGATTCAAATGCATTATTTGGTGAGAATCCAATGTGTTTTCAATGGGAGGAAGTTACATGTTCTTTAGGGTCATTAATGTGTTTTGTGTTTCCTTCAAAAAATGTTGCATATTGAAGGTTAAAGTCTTATTTGTGCACTCATAATATTGTTTGTACCCAAAACCTTGAGTCTTGTAATCTAACATTAAATCAATAATAAATATAAAGTGTGAAATGATTTGAAAATTTCTCCTTAATGTGTTACTTTACACTTATGACCAAACACCTTCCATGGAAGGTTGGGCAATGGTTTTTTTAGAAGTGCAAAGAATGACACCCATCATCAAATGCATTTCTATTTTAATTGGGATGCAAATAACATCCAAATTATCTAAATTTATCTTATGACCAAACACAAAACAAATTTCCCACATAAGAGTTATAAAAAAATCGAACAGAAAATTTTCACCACATGTTTGATCATGGGATGCAAAATTCACACTAGCCAGGGTAATCAGGCCTGCATTGATCAGTTTATGTTTGAACTCTTACCTCGATTGATCGCCAGCTTGATGGGTGTGATTACCCTGATGGTAGAGAACCAAAACAAAGAATGATACCACTAGGAGTATGAACAAAAGCAACAGTCTCTCACTTGTTAGGGACTCGTCAAGCAAGAGACTTGTTAGTGACCATGACAACAATAACATGCATGAGACACACCACTTGGACTCCCTACTAAAGCCATTCAACTAATCAATGGATGAAAAAAAATTTGACTTTGTTGAAACTAATTTCGTTCACTTGAATAACATTGCATGCACCTTCAATTCAATTAAAAAAAAATTGAGAGGCAAATTGATGGAGAAAGTATTGAAAATCTGCAATGTTCCACAAAAAAAACTGGAAAAAGAGCCATATTAAAAAAAGACACCTTTTCATGCCTCTTAAATTGGGAATGGGATCAACAGAGTCCAACCTACCAGGACCCTACCTAACCCTATAGGATCCTATAGTCATCCTGCCTAACCCAGCTCCAATGGTGCATGATAACCACTTATCTATTATCACATCTTATCCACTGCATCCATATATAGGCCAGTGTAGCCAATAGCCTGCAGTACTTTGTTTCTGTCATAAGTCCAGAAGCAAAGAAGCAATAGGAAAGACTCAGCCCGGATACTGGCTAGCACCCAACACCACAGAAGGGAAAAAATATAGAGAGAAACAGAGGAAATGACAGAAAACCAGAGAATGCCCACCACAGGAAGAAAGGAACAGACAAGACAGGACAAATGGTCAAAAAAAACACAAACAAGGACCAAAACATAAGCCAAGGATTGTCCATAACCATTCCAGACATCATTTCTTTCCTTGAGATTAACCCTGTAACCAAACATTCCCATACTACTGCATGATGGGTAACTTCCACAAGTTGTTCCTTTATTGAAGAAGATGAATCAAACAACAGCGTACTGAAAAAAATGTGTGTTGACGTCCCCTGCCTATTGAAGGTCCACTCGAAAAATCCAAAGTTATTAAACATTTCTACTCCATCTAAACCTTTACCTGCACAAACTTAGGCAGTTTTCCAGATCTAAAGAGTGAAATAAGAAAAAGAATCAACAAATTGTGTCTCACAGCTCACATTGGATCCATTCTGGCAACAGGTCAGTAATCCCGGAGCAACGATTTGCAAATACTAAAGAAAGAAAGAAGATAAAAATTAGAACACAGAAGTTCCTGTCCAGCTGGTTTTCTCCATCTTGACCTTACCTGCACAGCTAAGGACATTTACAAGTTCATTTCCAAAGAACCCAATCATAAAGAATGGAGAAAATCATGCCATGCAACTCACACCCAACCAGCTGATTGAATCTAACCAGAACAAAAATTTGTGAATATCACACCAAAAGAGAGGAAAAAAAAGTAAAGAGTGATCAAAATTGAGAGACCTCCCTGTCAAGTCGCTTCCTGTGGTGATGAGCTCCTCCTGCACCTGCACATGACAAGGAAAAAGCACACTCCCTTCGCAGGTATTATCCTGATCAGGTTCGAAGGGTGTATCTCAGCCTGCTTTTGTGGAAAAAGCAAGCACCCCTGGTGCCATATTCATTAGAAATCCACTTCCACAAAAGACCAAAACCTTTTATATCATAGTTCAAACCCAATGGAAAAAAGTTCATGTCACAATGCTTCTCCTAGTGGAAAAGTTGTAAGCATTGTACAACATATACCCGCAAAGCAAAACACAAAACCACACACACACACCCTTCCCAGAAGAAACCATGGACTAAGTGAATGGTCTTGTTCCATGGCCAGTCCACATGAAAAATAAATCTAACAGACTACTTACATGCATCTATGATTTAAACGGATGCAGTTGTCTCATCCTCTGCTGAAGCTAGGACAAGCTCAGGGTGCACTTCAGAGTTATAGTTGCAGTCAATTTCATTGGGCAGACCCAAGGCTTTGAGTGCCAGATGTGCTGCCTTCTGGCCTGAGATCATCATGGCTCCAAATGTGGGTCCCTGCGAAATCACAGAGATTCTCAAACCCTGAGAGGACTACTGACATTCCAAAGAATGAGAGTCAAACATACATACTTCAGCAGACTCCCAACAACCTCACTAGATTTCCAGAGACAATTCTGAGGCCTAAAACATGGAGAAGGCTGGCTTGCTTACCATGCGTGGGGAGCCATCAATTTCAGCGACTTCCATGCCAGTGACGATCATACCAGGAACGACTTCACGCGTGTGGCGAACGATGGCATCCTCGGCCGTGTTCATGTCCAGGCACTTCATCCCAGGCACCTTATCGATCATGCCGATGCTCTTCAGCCTCTTGACGCCCGTGGCACCGAAGGGTCCGTCGTGACCGCAGGAGCTCACCACCACTTTGGCTTCCATCACGTTGGGGTCCATGCAGCTCTGCGTGTTGTGGTTCATGGAAACCAGCGCCCAGTTGGTGACCACGCCGGAAACACGATCCTCCTTGATGATCAAATCCTCGGCAGCCACGGCGTTGAACAACTTCACGTTAGGTCGAGCCAGCAACTTGCTCATTATGGTACTGGTAAACAGCGCCGCATGCTTGATCACAACGTAATGCTCAAGCTCATCATACGCCACACCGATTTCATCAAGGAACCGATGTGCCGGCTTCCGCACAACCATCGCCGAGAACAGCTGACCTCCAAGCCACGCACCACCTCCAGGACTCACAGACTGTTCGATAATCGCCACCTTGACGTCAGGGTTCTTGCTCAGCTCATACGCACAACTCAGACCAGCCGAACCCGCTCCCACAATCACCACATCCGTATCCGCATGCGTGATCATGTCCGTCATGTACCGCCGCGTCATCTCTCGCGCCACAATCGACTCCTTGATTGGTTCGAATTTGTAATCCGTCAGGTCGTACTTCGCATCAGAGTAAAGCGCACCACGAACAACACCCACGCTACTGCCGCCGGCATTATGAACAGGAGGCGCCACAGCCACCAGCTTCATCCCGGCAAGAGACGAGCAAAGACTAGAACAACCAGAAACCTGTCGCCAATACACCTTCTTCGAACACCCGCCGAAAGACACACCAGTACCGAGGCTAGCAGAAGCAGCAGCCACTGCAGCAGGAGAAGCAGCCATGGCGAGGAGCAAGACAAGCCAAAAACAAGCCGCAACGACAGCAGAAAAGAAAACGAGAGAGAGAGAGAGAGAGAGAGAGAGAGAGAGAACGCAAGAAAGGACACGAGAGAAAAAGAGAAATGAGCAAAATCGACAGACGAGACGAGAGGAGTGGAGAGGGAGCGGTGAATTGAGAAAGAAAATGAAGATTGGGTGGGGCATACAAGGTGAAGATTGGATAATCACCTCCACTGCTGCTACATATATTTTCACTGTTCCTACCTGCTATAATTATTTCGCTCAAAGCTTGTGCATCAAACGCACAATTTCAGCATTTCATACCCAGGTTTTTTAACTACTTGTGTTTGCCCGCACACGTGCTTGGTAAAAGCTAAAATCATACGTCCATGTCTACTATCTTAGGGCAATAATTTTTTTTTATAACATATAAAGCAACAACAATACAATCAAAGAAATCAATTAAAATTTAATTTCAATATGATTTTTGTTAATAAATTTTCATCAAAGCCTTATTGAAGTTTTTAAAATAATATCAAAATAATTGAAAACAATTCATATCTCAAAAAAGAATTTTATATTATAATTATAATTTATTTTAAAACTAACGTGCTTTATTTTAATCAATTATTGCATAATTTTTCAAATTAATTTTTTAAGAATCTCATTTAATAAGATTTAAAGA
>Ga0209611_10002799_pt1 | contig 30537 bp, 20 predicted proteins | sample S1TSphgellanicum_3_FD_187693 | JGI IMG/M metagenome (GOLD analysis project Ga0209611, IMG submission 187693) | Host-associated microbial communities from peat moss isolated from Minnesota, USA - S1T2_Fc - Sphagnum magellanicum MG (SPAdes) (version 2) | ecosystem: Host-associated > Plants > Peat... | reverse complement strand
AATTTTTTTAAAAAAAAATAAAAAAAAGAGTTAAACATGAAATTATGGGCATGGTGGGAAAAAAAAAAAAAAACAAGAAAAGGAAAGATAATGTAAAAGAAAGTTATGAGAGGGAAAAAGCAAACAAACCAATGGGCTATACACTACATCTTCAAAAAGTTGTGAAAGAAAAGGGAAAAAAACTAAGGAACAACCCTTGCATTACATCCCTGCAAAGTTATGAGAGAGGGGAGAAACATATTCAACGCCCCTTCCACCCTCATTCACCTCAAGACACAAAAGAAAAGAAACCAAAAACCTCACATCCCCTCACCCAAATATATGGTTGGATAGTGTAATAAATGTGGATTGTCCAATGTAGTTTTAACATATTCACTAACTTTGCACCCTCCTTCACTTCAAAACACAGAAGAAGACCCCCATCCCTTCACCTAAATTGTTGGAATGTCCACACAATTATAAAGGGGTCAATGGTTTCCTTAGTAAAATTGTTGTGAATAATTTATAATAATACAATATCCTAGAAGCTATTAGGGGAAAAATGAGGTCCAACTACCCTATTAAACCCTATATCCTACCTATAAATATGGGGGAGTTCATGTTTGAGGATAAAGCCCCTTTTACGGGGGGGTAGCTACCTAGCTGCCTATAGATGTGCCCATATCTCCCAAATCATAGCATGAAGGTTTTGTTGCTTTTAGGGTAATTGGCAGATGACTACAAGTGACGCACTCCTAAGTCCCTTGTTAGACCCACTTGAGGGTCCAAGTACGTTGAATTGTGGAAAGTTGGGACTTGAGAGCCGCTCCCGACTTCCAGCACTAAAAGGGGGTAGAGGGATATGTTGACATGATGCAAATGAAAAAACTTTGTCCTAAATTTCTTTGATGGATCCCTTTAACCTCAAAATAAAACTAAACTAAATGCACAACATAAGAGAGGTTTGGAAACATGTCTACTTCATGAAATATTTGTAGTTGTCTAATCAAACTTTGTGTTTAAATCTATTGTCACAAACATTGTTTCATGGACCATACTGGCGAATTTAAAATAATTGCATATGCTAGAACGACTCCAAATGGCAGAACAACTACATTTGTTTCAACAGCCACAACATCATGTATATGATTTTGATTATCATTTATTACTTTGATTTGAAGTTTTTATTGATTATTTGTTTCAATAGTCACTATGGATTTGTTCAAGATTGCTCAAGGTTCAACCATGATTTTATTTTTATTTTTCATAAATATACATTTCCTTTTGTGATTCATACTTTGAACAAATATTCATCTACACATGTCTATTGTGTTACGATTTAATGTAAAGAATAGGATTTTTGTTTCTCATTCAATTTTCGATTTGTAGTTTTTTTCTATTGTCATACATGTCTTGTGGTTTTGGGGCCATCCTTATCATCCAATGATTAAATGATTGATTTAAGACTTTGTTCCTCAATTCTTGTGGAACTCAGGCTTGCCTACTTAGAGTTGCATAAAGTTGTCGTTGAAGATTCATGAATTATGTGGATAGCAAATTCCCAAGTGTTAACAATTCTTCTATTGACAAATTGTTCAATAAGCTTGTGAAAAAATGTTCTAAAATCAACTTCTTTAAATTTGCATGTTCTTTGAAGAAGTCCATTGCATGTGTAAACATTGCCAAATTGTAGTTCTCCATATCATCCTTGGAAATGTTCACAATTTGTCTCATTATAGAAAGACTCTCTTTGTCCATTTTCACATTTGCTCATCACCATGTTGCCCATTCCACTTTTTGTCAATTACCCTCTTCCATTTTGTTCCCCATGTTCTGATTAAGAGCAAATGCTTCAAGGGGGCCTAGTATTATCTCTTAGATATTCCAACAATTTTTTTGTCATCATGCAAATTCTTTCTAATATGCTTGAGATTAACATGTATTCAATCATAGATTCCAAGGTGTTTGGTGTGACAATTGGTAACAATTTTCTTTTTGCCATTGTAGTAGAGAAGTTTTAGGATTACAAGCACATGATTGAGGAATAGAGGATGCAACCAGGAAGTATATGTGCAAATAATGCAAATTGATATATTTTGCATGCAAATTAGTAGTAGAGGGAAAAAAAATGTAATTTCATTATGCAAGTTACCAAGGGGTTGACAGAGCGAATGAAAATAAAAAAGAATTTAAATTAGTAAAGTGTCTTGGGGTACTTGATATTGTCTCAATTCTTAATGGTCGCATACCTCTTTGTGGTGGACATGTAGTGTTTGAATTGGCACATACCTTTTGGTGGGTTAATAGGTTTATGTGCCATTGAATTTGATTTAATCTCAAAATTTATATGGTTTGGATGATGCAAAGCCGGAATATACTTGGTAGTAATGGAATTTGAAATACTGGTTCAAATATAACTTGAGCATTTCATGCGATGAATTGTTCAGAATAAACCAACATAAATTTCTTATATTATGTTTGGAATGTATCCGATTGTGAATGTTCATGAAAAAGTTCATCCATTTTCATTTTTCATCCACATTTTCATCCATAAATATCATTCATCCATGACACGTGGCAAAATATTTTTCCACATCACCAAATATTATCTCCTAGGTGTGATAGAATGCTCTTTAAATATTCTATCAATGTGGGAAGAATATTTTTAAAAAGATTCGGTCATGCTCCCTTGTTCATGCTCACTTGCTAACGTTCATGCTCGCAGGCTCATGAAATACCATCCTTGAGGCGAAGAGTGTGGGACGCTAAAAAAAAGGATGGTGATAATGGAAAGGTGTTGGAAAGAGCCAATAGCACCATTGACTTGGGTGTTATTATTTGAGACATTGCCCATCATTATGTCCTCACTAACACAACTGCAATGGCATCATGGGTCAAGTACAAAATGAACCCTAGCTGGCATATGCTTTCTAGTTATAAACAAGAATTAATAGGGTTAATTGAGTTGCAACCTAGTTACAAAATGTTGTGCACTTGGACCATAGTTGTATGAGAGGGGCCTAACAAAGGCACTAGTTTTGTGTTACTACAAAATAAGTTGTAAGGAAGTGATAATTGCATGCACATTGGTGAATTATCTATGTACATTGAAGTTACAATTAATCATCTAGCTGGTATGCAATACATATGAAAAGGAGAAAAAGGAAGCACATGAGGGGAAGGTGGAGCTAAAAATTGACTTCCCCACTCTTACACAATGGGTGCAGGATGCCATGCAGGGACATTGGCATTTTAGGATTGCTATGGAAGACCTAGATGTTGATGCATTGAATCTCCCACCATCAACAAAAGTTTTGAGGTACCAAAGGTTGAAGGCATATATAGTAATCACTTCCAAGTGAATGATTGCAATATGAAAGGCATGGTTAATTTTGATTGTATAGTAGCATCAATTTTTGGCTAGTGGCTAGCACACGTGGGAGATGAACATGCATTAGTAGAATATGTAGTGTCTTAAAGGACATAATAAGATTGGACTATGGCCTCATTTCAACTCCTATCATTCTCATGCAATGTGCATGGGTTCGAAATAGAAATGATGTGAAGGCTAATCCTATTCATAGATGGGATGAGGTGGGATTCTTACTTGTAAATTTTTGATACATGATGGTGGAGGATGAAGAATCATTTATTTTTCCTACCCAAGTCTAGTAAGTATTATTCCTTGATGATGAACAAATGACAAAATGGAAGATGTTGGTCCACAAAGAACTTCAATCATCCCACATCACAATAGATAGTTTTTCCAACTCAAGTGGGATTAATGATGGTGCACCATGGCTAAATACACCCATAACACACCCATCGATGCCTTGAGAAACAAGCCTTGTGGGGGCCAATAAGTTATCAGCAAAGGAATCGACTCTTATCAATTCCACACTTGCTCATTTACCCTAGGAAATTTTGAGGTGTAAAAGTAAGGGTTTATATATTTACATCCATTTTTATAAAAAAAGGATATTTATGGACCATTGTTGTTATGACCCTAGCCTTGGGCCTGCGATCAAAGCAAGGGTTTGCAAAGGTGCGAGCCAAGAATGAAGCCTAAGAATCACATTTCGTGCTCACGGGAGTGTAGAAGAGTGTGAGAAAATGAGCCCACACACTTCCAAGTGGGCTCCCACTTTGGGAGTTGGAGTCTCGATGAACTATTGAATCTTCAAAGAACAATTTCAAGGGTCAAAACTCATTATATTGAAAAGTTCCTTATACCATTGAAAAACTAATGAAACGTAAATGTTTAAAATGGGTTCGCATGACCCATTTGAGTACTTAAAACACAAGTTATGGCGAAAAGAAGGGTAAGGAGTCAAACTGTCAATTTAACTCCTGACCGCTAAAAGTCAAGAATCGCCCTGACCTACTTACGTACAAGTGACGTTAAACATACCATTGGAAAGCTCTTAACAAGGGCTACAACTTTGCTTTCGACCTCACCCTAATAAGAAGTATTCACAAAACGTTATGGGCCTCTAAAACTGCAACCCAATTTTGAGAATTTTGGGACTCCCAACTTGGGAGTTTGGGGACAAAATGACATTTGGGTGTAAGCCCCATGGTCAAGCACAGAAAATACTAGAAGGGAAAAGGTGGTGGCTTCCCCCAAGTCTAAGCCATGGTAAGTTTTATGAGTCCGTGTATGCCCGTGATTCGTCCGTGCACCAAAAATGCTACAATTACACACTAACCAACTTGTTGTTTGGTTTATGTAGGCTTATGTGAATAGTTGACTTGCTTGTCATCCGTCCTAATCCCCATCCCGAAGCTCTAACACACCCCTCTTACCCCCAAAGTGTTGCGAGCTAAAGAGTGTATTCCCACTCCTTCTTCCATTGTTTTCACCTTTGAATTCACATTTGAATCTTAAGAATAGTTTGGGGGTGTGTTAATTGTAGTTCAACTTTAAACCTGCATATCTACAATTTCAATGAAGCACATAGTTTGTAAGCCGTTTCATATTATGATAATTAGTTTTAAGTGAGTTGAGCATTTTAGTCCCAAAGTAATGGACATGTACTTAGGTAATGGTACTGTAGCTCCCAACTAATTATATTATTAATTAATATAGTTGATACTTAGTTGCTGCATATTTGAACATTTCAAGTTAGAACAATATATAATTTATACATTATTAGAGTTAATGTGAATTATTTAAATTAATATTAATTTTGAAGCATAAGATGATTAATAAATTCAGATAATAATTTTTTTGATTTAATCAGTTTCATGAGCTCAATTTATTAATTAATTATTTCATGTAATTAATTATGTGGTTTCAAATAATTATTCATATTTTGAATTCACAAGACAACAAATCAATTATTATCCAATGCATGTAAAAAATTTGTTATTAAGTATCTGAATCTCAAATAAATAATTATTTAAACTATTTGCACAATTTTTTTGAATTAGATTAATCAATCCATATTAATAGTTAATTGTATAGTCCAATTAATTATCTTGTATTATTTTTTAAGTAAATTAAATATAAGCTAATAGTTAATAAATCATTTAAAATCATTATTAAACCATGTAGATTAAATATGAATTTGTTTATTAATAATCCCAAAATAGTGGAAAAGTAATATTTTCTATAATGGCACCCTAGTGACACAACTAGTTGACAAGTAGTTACAAGTGTCATAAAAATGGGTGGTGGGAATGCGCCCATGTGGCATAATCATATGTGTTGACGATGAGTATTAGTTGCAACATAGTGGTCAATTGGCCATTGACATTTCAACATTTGTGATGTAATTACAAGTTGCAACTAAAGCATAACTTGTCAAAAAATCAAACCTAGTTGACTATGCCTGTATGTAAAATGCGTACATTACACAGTATAGATGTCCCATTTACAACTCACTTAAAATTATAACACAATTCGACAATTTTATGATGTGGTATTTTATTTATTAACTAATTGTATTTCCACACGATAATAGTAGTGTAGTTGCAAACTAATTATCTTAGGGCCTCTAGTTGCATAATAGCGTGGTTCCAGCAAACAAGTTTTCTCATAGTGCTGTAACACAAAATTATGCTACAACAAAAGTAGCATTATTGGAAAGAGATGTTATGCCTATGAAGATCCCCAAGGTGTGAAATTGGTCATCATGGTTAATGAGGATGGATTCCCATTAATGCTAAGTCAAAATACATGGCTATTAACAGTTAAAGGCCATGCTCTACATTTGTTGGATTTGAGTAAAAGAATAGACAATCAAATTGTAAAACAGTTGGAAATGATGAAGGAGAAGTTGGATGCACAATTTGATTACACACCACGTGCTTTGGACTTCAAGCACATGTAGGCTGTGGTTGGTAGGATTTTGAAGACACGGTGAACCAAGTGGCTACAAATCCATGAAGCAAGTTTTGTGGATTGGGTGTCTAGGCCCTAAAAGTTATCCACTATACTTATTTAGATCCTATTATAAGAGATTGAAATAAAGAAATGTGTATTTGGTCAATTTTTATCTTCATGTTTACATTCAAGTTTTGACACTAAAGTTGGTTAATTGGAATGAAATTGTGGGTAGGTGAATCCATGATAGATAATTATACACCTGTAGTGTGGGAGGCATTGGTTGAATATTGAACAGGGCAAACTTTGTTCAAAAGCAAGACACATGGTTATAGTTCATGCAGTAATGAAAAACCCTTCAAAATTAGGTCATGTTGGTCCAATAATAAATGATTTGTTAAAACCTTACTACTTAAAGTCCAAAATCATACAAGACATTACAATGTATGCATTGTTACTCTATAAAATGTGTTAATCCCACCTTTTTATGAGTTCAAATTGCATGTTAATGGTGGAATGTGGCATTGTTTGAGTTGTTGTCGGGCAATTCAAAGTGCTTGTGATTTGAACTACAGTAAATTTTTCCAAATATATATTTAAACTAGCAGTAATCATGCCCTGGCCCCTAGTGAGGTCATGTTCTAATTGTATATGATATGGTCTTCAATTTTGTTAAGGTTTTGAAATTAAAACAATTGGGTATATGGAATGGTTTTTTAAACTAGCTAGATTGTTAAATGAGGTGGTGCATATTAAACACCATGGATGACAACTACTATTGAGAGAGATGTTTAGGATTGTTGATATTAGTAGCATTGCATTTGTGGTATTATTTCTTTGAAGCTCGTGGTTTATAAGAATTGTCCTTTATGACTCTATGTGTTTTAGTGGGTTTGCATATTAGACAAACTTTAGTACCTTAAAAACTTATATTAATTATATTATATCAATTTGTAACATGGCTTTATATATAAAAACAAATATGAACTCCACATTTTTGTTGAGTGTAGGACATTGGGAAAGGACTATTATTGGACTTTCTAGAAAGGTGGAAGGCATGTTAAATCGGGGAGCTGAAATTGATTGAAAGTGTCACGACCTTAACCTTGGGCTTGCGATTAAGGTAAGGGCATAGAAAGGTGCAGGCTAAGAGTGCAACCTAGGAATCACATTCACATTCCTGAAAGTGTGAAGGAGTGTGAGAGAATGAGCCCCACATTCTTAAGTGGACTCTCACTTTGGGAATTATTGTCCCTATGAAGTCATGAATATCCATAGAGTGATTTGAGGGGTCAAAATTCATTGGATTGAAAACTTCATTATACCATTAGAAAGCTCTTAAGACGTAGATGTTTAAAATGGGCTTGCATTATCCATTTGAATATTTATAACACAAGTTATGGTCGAAAGAAAGGTCAAGAATCAAAGTGTCAATTTGACTCTTGACCATTGAAAGTAAAAAATTGCCCTAAATTACGTGCTTGCAAATGACATGTCACATGTTTTTGCAAAACTCTTAACAAATGCAATAACTTTGTTTTAGACTTCACCTCAATCAAAGGTTTGCACAAGAAATTATGGGCCTTCAAAGTGGTCGGAATCCCAATTTTGGAAATTTCAAGACTCCTGATGTTGCAACCCTAGCTTTGGGCTCGCAACCAAGGCAAAGGGGTTATAAGGTTCTGGGCCAAGAGGAAGCCCGGAAGTCAAGGCAAAGAGCTCGCAAGGGTGCAGGCTAAGAAGAAGCCCGGGAGTCACATCACATACTCCCGAGAGTGTAAGAAAGTGTGAGGGAGTATGAGGGGAGTGAACCCTCACACTCCCAAAGCAATTCCCACTTTGGGAAATGGAGTCCCAGTGGACTTTTGAAACTTCAGAGAGCAATTTCAGGGGTCAAATCTCAATGGCTTTGTGCCATTCTTTATATCATTGAAAAGCTTTTAGAACATAAATGTTTAAAATGGGCTCTCATTGCTCATTTGGGCATCTAAAACACAAGTTATGGCCAAAAGAAGGGCTGGGAGTCAAACTGCCAGTTTGTCTCCCAACCACAAAATTTCGGGAATTGACCCAATTTACTTGGCTGTAGGGGGCGTGTGACATACCGTTGGAAAGCTCTTGACGAGAGCTACAACTTTTTTTTAGATTGCATCTTGATTTGAGGTTTGCTCGCAAAGTTATGGGGCTCCACAGTCGTGGGAGTTCCAACTAGCGCGATTTCGGGATTCACACTCGGGAGTCCCGGGAGAGAAAAACCATTTGGATGTGGGCTCCATGGCCAGCCACAAAGTATACTATAAGGGGGAAGGTGGTGGCTTCCCCCAAGTCTAGGCCATGGTGAGTCTAGTGTGTTTGTGTTGCCTGTGGCTCGTCCTAACACCAAAGGTGTTTCAACTATGCACTAACCACTTTATGTGGGTTATGTGCAGACGCGTGTGAGTGAGTGAAGCTTGTTAACTTTTCCTAATCCCATCCCGAAGCTCCAACACGCCCTTCTATCCCTCAAAGTGTTGTGAGTTAGGGAGTGTGCCCCGACTCTTCCATTTTCCGTTGTTTTTTACTTGGATTCATATTTGAGTCCTTTAAGGAGTTGGGAGTGCGTGACCTGACTTGGGAATCCTAGGAAAAATGACATTTGGGTGCAACCCCTAGAGCTAATCATAGAGAATACTATAAGGGGGAAGGTGGTAGTTTCTCCTAAATCAAAGTCGTGGTGAGTCATGTGTGGTTGTGTGTGCCCGTGGCTGAACCGTGCACCAAAAATGCTCCAACTATGCATTAATCAACTTGTTATTTAGTTTGTGCATATCCATATGAATAATTGGCCCAGTTGCCATTCATTCTAATCCCCATCTCGAAGCTCTAACACACCCCTCTTACCCCTGAATTGCAACAAGTGTACCCTAACCTTTTTTTTCTTTTTTTTTTTCCATTTTGAAACTCACGTTTGAGTCTTTCAAAAAGTTTAAGGGTGTGTCAAGAAACAAAATGAAGTTGATTGAAAATTAGATGAAGTGATAGCTTCAATTAATCAATTACAACCAGCCATGAACATGTTGATTAGCATGAACAAGGCTTTAGTAAAAAAACTTAGAGTCTTAATGGTTACAAATAATTTGGTGCCAAATGAATCAATGCACAAGCAAGAAGAATCTTAGGAATCAAGGCAAGAAAAAACCTAGGAGTCACATCACACACTCTCGTGAGTGTAAAAAAGTGTGAGGGAGTATGAGGGAGTGAACCTTCACACTCCCAAGGCAACTCCCACTGTGGGAGATGGAGTCCATGTGGACTCCCAAAACTTCAGAGAGCAATTGCAGGGGTCAAAACTCAATGACTTCTGGCGTTTTTTATATCATTGGAAAGCTCTTAGAACGTAGATGTTTAAAATGGGCTTTCATTACTCATTTGGACATTTGAAACATAAGTTATGGCCAACAGAAGGGCCGGGAGTCAAACTGCCAGTTTGATTCCCGATCATAAAAATTCGGAAATCGACCCGATTTACTTATCTGTAGGGGGCGTGTGACATATTGTTGGAAAGCTCTCAATGAAAACTAAAACTTTTCTTTAGACCGCATTGCGATTTGAGGTCTGTTTGCAAAGTTATGGAGCTCCAAAGTCATGGGAGTCCCATTTGGCGCGATTTCGGGACTCCCACTCGAGAGTCGAGAAAGAGAAAAGCCATTTGGATGTAGGCTTTATGGGCAGCCATAGAGTATACTATAAGGGGGAAGGTGATGGCTTCCCCCAAGTCGGGGCCGTGGTGAGTCTAGTGCGTCCGTGTTGCCTGTGGCTCATCCTAGCACCAAAGGTGCTCCAACTATGCACTAATCACAATGTGTGGGTTGTGTGTAGGCTCGTGTGAATGAGTGAAGCTTGTCGACTCTTTCTAATCCCATCCCGGAGCTCCAACACGCCCTTCTACCCCTCAAAGTGTTATGAGCTAAGGAACATGGCCCGACTCCTCCCCTCGTCCACTGTCTTTTACTTGGACTCACATTTGAGTCCTTCCAGGAGTTGGGAGTGCGTCAGTTTATGTCTTGTTGAAATTCTTGTTTTTATAGATAGATAGTGAACTTCAGTTTTGTTTTTTTCAATTTTTTTCAAATCTTGATCATAATATTTGTTTAGGAAGTAGATTTAAGTAGAATAATTAAATATGAAGATTTTCTTTTAATGTAGAAGTTTGTTCATATTTGAATTAGGATGTGGAGAAATGGAAAATATAATTGTAACTAAAAAGTTTGAAGAGACAATTAAATCAAGTTGTATTACATGAAGTGGAAAATGGCATTACCATTAATAATAATTTGATAGCAAATCAAGTAGATCAATGGTTTGAAACACCTAAAAGAGTTTCTCAGACAAAATAGAAACATCCATGGACAAAAAAAAGACCTACATGTTTATTTTTTGTGAAATGCAAACTAGTGAAACACAAAAGCAAACCAGCAATCTGGTACAAAATTCTAAGAAGGAAGAACGTTAGATTGAAAATGTAAATTCATAGGTTGAGTTTAGAGGAAGGAATCGAAAATCTGAACCTTGACAAAGAATTGTGATAGATTCAATAGATTTAATGCAGCAACATACCTTTGATGCTTTGATTCAAGAAGAAGAAGAAAGATTCAATAGGTTAAAAAGGGAGGAAGTAGTACCAAGGTACAAATTTGCTTCACTTCTTTATTATTAAGATGGTCAAAAGAATGAAAAGTTTGAACAAATAACTCAGAATTTTGAATTTTGATTCATTATGTCATGGAGCAAGAAGCTGCAACTTAGGGTATCAGAATGTCCCAAGGAGTTGAATTAGTACTTATAATTAAACAAAAAACTGTAGTCTTACTAAGAGTAAAATCAACAATGGTAGAACGTGTTCTTGTGGTTGTAAGAATGATATATAATGAACCTAAATTTAATTAGCTAAATGGAAACATAGTTAGAGGAGTTCTAAAGGATTGGAATAGAAAGATTCATAATGTGAATAGAATTTTAAAACCAAATTTTCCATGTTGCACATATTGCCATTAGATTAGTATGAAACAACTTTTTGTCCCTCTACTTCTAGTTCTATGAGGCAATTATACTTGGAGGTACATATGTTATTGGTGAAGGAAAAATGTAAAGTGTATCTCTAGATGTTAAGTTGCGTTTGTAGTTAAAACCAAATAATTTGCCTCCTATGCATCATATATGATTTGGAATTGATTAAATATATTTTCTAAGTTCAAACATTCCAAATCCTATAATTTTATGTTAAATTATCACCCACTTAAACCAACTTTTAAGGATTTGACACCATATTCAACTTGGTAGCAAACCTCCAGTCATTTAAAATATTGTTCTTATCACATACATTATCCAAATCTAGTTTGCTTTAGTTCATTAGAAAGTTAGCTACAAAACACATTTGCTTATCAAATTCCAAGCTCTGTATCTAAATTAGTAAAAAATTATGCTACAAAACCCAAGACGTCTTGTGAAATTTATGTAAGATTTCAACCTCCCAAAACTATCCCTATTCATTCTCATTCTTTCAAAAATATTATTATCATCCAATATATTCTCCCTCTTTTCACCATTTATTAAGACTAATCATTTTTCTCCTCCCAAGGAAAGTTGTAAGAACAAGTTTTCCTAAGATTCAAATCAAAAGTTATGTCTAGAAAATAGAGCCTCAAATGTTTCAAATTTGCCCTGTAAAGAGAAGGAGAAAGAGGTGAAGGAAGACCTCAACTTGGTGGTCTATGGAAGGTTCCAATGCTTGGTGGCCAATGGAGGGTTCTAATGTTTAATGACCCTTGAGAGGTTCCAATGCTTAGTGACCAATGGAAGGTTCCAATGCTTGGTGGCCAATGGAAGGTTCTAATGTTTGGTGGCCAATGGAAGGTTCCAATGTTTGAAAACCCTTGAAAGGTTCCAATGCGTAGTGGTCTTTGAAAGGAGAAAGAAAAACATCCTTTTCACCTCTTGTCACTTTCCCTCCCAATAAATTTTACTTAAGCCTTTTTTTTTCCCATTGATCTTTAGGTTTTACTTTACCATGGTTTTGGATTGTTACTTTACTCATTTCTTTCTTTTTTTTTTAACCCATAAATTAGGGTTTACTATAGCAAATACATTTGATGTCAAACGGTGCAGGTGTGTCTAACACCCATTGCCCATTGATAATCCCACCACCATATTGTTAGGAAGTCCTTGGGTGATTTTTGTGGAGCCATGCCTTGTTTGTGGTTTATATTTCTTCTACAACAACATCATTGTGTCATCATGTGGGTGCAAATATCACCCCTTTTGCATGGGTTTGTATATGGAAACTAATACTTCTCATTGTGCCAAGCTTATGTGTTGGAAATGCTTGGAGTTTGATTGGATCACAAGCTCCAGATTTAGGCAAGCTTATGTCTAGTTGAAGAGGCCCAAGCTTGAGAAAAAATGCAACACAATCACCAAGAGCACCTTCCCAAGCTTGAGAAAGGATGTAACGCAGTCATTAGGAGCACCTTTGCAAGTTTACAAGCATCAACATCCACACCTTGTAAGGTTTTTCTTTTCATATAGACCATAATTTTGAGCTTTAATTTGGTCTGCATGATTCAAGTGGTCCATGTGTATGTGTTTGCTTGAAAGGCCCATATGGTTTCACTTCTTACTCTGAATGCATTGACGTTTGGGTTCTTCGTGATTTTATGTTGAATGACTATTTTTTTATCTATCAAAAACATAAGTTCAGAGATAGTGTTCTTTGCCTTTTTAAGTAGAGAATTGTTGGTCGAATTTTGTTTAGGGTGAAAGCACACTAAGCCCCCCCCCTCCCCGCCAAATGTTGTCACATGTATTTTTTTTCTACATTTGTTTTTTGGTAATGGGTGGACATCACATCTTGGGTTATTTTCCCTTGTTTTATGTATATTTTAATATTTTGACTTAAATTAGTTAGTTTTAGAAAGTATCTAAAAAACATCAAAAAAGTTGAACGTATGGAATATATATGGGACAAAATAATACCCATCACATAGTTTGAAATATCACATATATACTTTAAAAATAAGGTTTTCTTTGGAATTTTTGGTTGAAATTTTTTGTCATTAATGATATTAACATATATCAATTAAATATAAAGCTATTTAAAGGTTCAAATTTATTTATTGAAAATATGTCTTTTTTTGCAATTGTTGAACTATAATGGCATTATAATTCATGTGTTTTAAGAAAAAAAATTACCATATGAAAAAGAAAGAAATTTCATAGGTGGGCATGTTTTTTTTTTTTCAATTTCATTTCCATTCTATAATGTTTTTTAAAGACAAAAAATGAAGACCCCATTTTGGAACCAAAAGGATCCAAAATGTACATTATATATTTTGAATATATTATATATCCATATTTCTTTAATATGGTCTATTGGATTGATAATGTTCCATTCAAAATCAAATTGGTCAATTCGAAATTAATTGTGTCATTATTATTTTCAACCGCCAAACATCACGATCACCCACCTCCATCAAGTTCCTTCCACTGAAATGGACACTTTGTGCAACACCATTAGGCTGCACACATTGCATCTAACTATTTCTTTGCGATGATGTGAACTTGCTGCATCTCAACCTTGGTCTTCAAACATAGCATCCGTGACATCGATAGAAAAGTCAAATTGTATCTACTAGCTTTAGGATTCATGTCAAACTTAGGGAAAATAACCCCAGTCCATCAATGACTTCCCAAGATAGAACTTGGTACACTAATCATGAGTTCAACTTACAAATGAGAGGAATGATGAGTTCTTGACTCCCTTGCAAGTCTCTTGGTGTTCAGTCAACTATAATCCATCCTCTTCTTGAGTTGTTACTATTGAGAGAGGGGTAGGCAGAAGTTTTGATGTTTCAAAAGTTTAGTACTCATATGCATATCTTGAAAGGATGAGGTTTTTTTTTTCCTATTGAACTCAATTATTGTATGTTACAAGTTCTAAGTTCTTGCTCATGTTTGATCTATACAAGTTATAACTATGTGCAAGTACTTCCAACATCAAACAGATCTTGTAATTAGTTTGTGTAATGTAAAGTTCAACAAATTTATTGCATTTCATAAAACCTTACATGATTACATGACATACTCCACTCAACTAGGCCTTAATTAGCCATGTTGGGTAGTAACATGAGAATCAAAAGTGGTTTAACCCAATGTTGGCAAAAATTTCATGGGCTTTGCAATAGAATAGTGATTTGTGTGGAGTTGTCAAGGAGAAAGTTACTAGCCATGAAGTATTGTCTAAAAAATTAGGTTTCATGTGGCCTTCTTGAGACCAAGTCTTTGTATATTATTATAGATACTATTTTTTGGTTTCATGATTAATGAAAAAAATTGTGCCTTTTGATTGCACATTTAAAATAACATGTTTTGTGTTGGGGGATGATTAAATGGGTGTAGATTTGATACATGTGGTGTAATGTAGGTATCAAACATACAAGTATGGAGATGGTGACAATGCAAACATCATATATTGTATGTATTTTCCATGGTCTTTTTAGTGAACATTATTTAATAATTCATTTTCAAATAAGTCACGCATGTTTTCATTCATAACAACTTTGGAATTGAAAAGTTTAAATTGGATATTGCATTACATGGTGCTTTTAGGTTTAGGACTTGGGTTCAATTTATGTTTAATGTTTTTTTTTAATGCATTGAAAAATCTTATCTCAACCTAATTTTCACATGTCTAGGTTGTTGTGCATGAATGCTATTTAACAATATATTATTGAATTGCATAATTCATTTTCTTGGCTTACAGTAACTTCTATTGTTGTGGTTGAAATGCAAAAGTTTTGTTCATATTATAATTGAACAAGCAATGTTAATAAGGAGGCTAGAATGCAAATGGCACTTTGTGTGGGGAGGCAAATTAGGCAAATTACAACATCTAGAAATTTTGAACATGTAACTATGTCTATTCAATCCATGCCATGCTTGTTTGGTAGGTTTTATATAGGAATTTATAGTTTAACTACTTGTTATTTAGTATGCGAACTATGTCGTGTGTAGATTTGCACATTTGATCAAATTAGTGTTTACACAATAATACATGTATTGGAACTATATCTCCACTACCACTTGTATATATAGCTCAAGTAAACATGTGTACACATGGATGTAGCTAAGTTATACCTTGTGCACATTGGTGAGGATGTGAAGTATACTCTAAATTTATGTTGTATATGTCATGTATGTGCATACATAGATATTTGGTATACATGTATGTACATGTATCTGAATTGTGATTTTTGAATACTTGTTAAGATGTAAAATGTAATGTGTGTATGTTGTGTAGGTCTCGTATGTACATACATATATACTAAAACTACATGTAAGTATTTAAATTATAACTTTTGCATACTTGTCAACAAATGAAATGTAATATGTATATGTTGTGTAGGTTATTTATATAAATACATAGATGTCAAATACACATTTATGTATTTGAGTTATAACTTGTGCATACTTGTCAACATACGAACAATAAATTGTGTACTTGCATGTGTACATGAAATAGATGTTACTTTGCATGCATGTATTTGAATTATACATTATGCACTCTTTTCAATATACATCTATATTCATTATATGTGTGTACAAATTTATTATTTATTTTTTGTCTACATAAATGTGTTTAACATTTGCAAAATGAATATATACATTTTAAAACTTTGGATAAATGCATATTCATGGATGCTTCTATCCCAAACCATATTATTTAAGGCTACATAGTTTAACGTGCTTTGAAAATTGAGATTATTATTGAATGTATTAGAATATATATATTTTAAAATACATGTATAGTTTATTTGAAAATCAATTTACATGATTAATCTCATTACTATTTGTAGATAATTATGCAAGCTTTGATGCATGGGGAACACAAGGAACTTCAATGAGCTAGAGTTTCCAAGCCTCGGCCAACCATGAGGTCAAGAATGGCTAAGGAATTGCAAGAGGACAGAAAAGTAGAACCCTTACTAGAAAAGCCAATTGAAGAAAATGTTGAACAAGAAAAACAAACACCACATATTGTTTTGGCTGAAGACCAAGTCCAAGAAAATGTATTAACTCTAGACCTAATTCGAAAGAAGGCTAGGCTTTGCCAAAAAAGATCAAGAGCAAGGGCGGAAAAGGAATTAGCCAAAAGTCTAACCTCTAAGTATGAGCCAAACTTAGACAATCTTGAATTGTCTATCAACAGTATCCATAGAAAGTCAAATGCCATTGTTCATTTCATAACCAAAGAATTGGATTCATGCCTTGTGTTTTTTGCATGTCAAGCTATTTTGGAGCAAGTTTTTGCACATGAAATCATTGTCCCATCCTTACCTGAGTATTACCCCCGTCCTCATGAGGTTAAGGCATAATAAAATTTTATAGAATTTTTTGGGAAAAATTGGAAAAAGTGAAAAATCCATGTTCAAAAGATAAGTTGGTGAGGAGGGGTGCATTACTAGAAGTTGTTGCAAATGTTAATACTTCTAGCTTAAGGGTACTATCACGAGTATTGGACATTGGTTACCATAATCTATCATGCACCATTAAACAACAACGATTAGTTCAAAATTTCGACTTATCACCATTTGTTCTACTTGAAAGGAGGAAGAGGCAAGATGGTGTGACTACAAAAACAAACATGTTAGTGATAGCACGGTGGACTACAGAAAAAAAAAAGTAAGCCCTAACAAAAAGGATGTCATTTATAAGCACCTCAAACCAAATCAATATGAAGCTCATGCAACACACTATTTGTTTGAATCTCAAGTAAGCTTCAACCACTAAATTATTACTGAATTTGTTATTTTGTAAATCACAAGGATCTTGTACATTATCCATGACTTTTATTATGCATTGATTAGGTGGTGTATCAAAGAGGATTAAGGCATTTTGGATGTGTTTATTGATTGCAAAACTTCAACATTTTGCAAATAATGTGGACCAAATCTAGGCAGCAACTTCAAATGTGAGGCTCTTATGTTTAGAAATAGGATTTTATATTAGAATGGGAAAGATTTTAAGTTTAAACAGAAAAGTTTAAATTTAAAAAAAGAAGCCAATGGATAGGATATGACAAAAATCTAGCATATTTTGGATGGGTGATGACTATACCTTGATTGAAAACATAATACACATGTCAAAGTTATGACTTATACATACTTGTAAATATATGTCATATATTGTCTAGGTATCTTGTGTAACTTATGTATGTACCATTCACAAATGTTATATACATTTGTATGTACATGAACTATAACAACTTCATAATTATCAACATCTTGTCCATAATATGTGTAGTTTTTATCTATACATATATATAACATGCATATATACACATGTATATGAATTGTACATTATGCACCCATGTTAACATATGAACCATATAATGCCATACACATGTATACATAATGTATGTATATTAATAATACGTGTGTACAAGTCTATTATATATTTTTGTGTAAAAAAAATCCTTGATATGCCAAATGTATATGCACTACTTGTATTTTAAATTAATGCATATTCAAGTGCATTACTATGGACCAACTTGTATTCTTCAAGACTTGTATAATCAATTTGATTAAAGAAATGTTTAAAAGATGTGAAAGGTTTTATTTGTGTAGACCTCTTTCTACCTCTGATTTACAGCTACCCATCCTGAAGCAGAGATTAAGCAAAGGAAATCTGAAGGCTTGAAGCCCTATTTTGTGAAACAATGCAAAGGCATGAATGTATGTTGCTGCAAGTACCATGTTGAACTTGATTTGTTGTAGCAAGGGTTAAATAGCTTGAGGGATGGCATAAAGGGAGCACATGTGTTGAATGCTTGTACATGTCAATGTACATTTTGTTCACAAGGTGAAGTTGCTAAACATGATAATTGTGTAGCTCATACCAAAATGTACAAGGGGGTGACAAAACTATGGGAAGATTGTGCATGCCCAAAAGGGGACTTTGAAGAATGGCACAAGTTGGACTGCCTCATGGGGGAATGTGCTAAATGTGGGGTGGGCAAATTGGCAATTTGTCCGAATGAATGTTCTGCACATTTGTCTTGGCCAATGGCTTGAAGGTGTTTTGAGCAAGAGACTATTGTGGTGACAGATGAAGGGGGACCCAAGAAAAGGATTAAAGAGGCATTCAAGGAAACTATAGTTTTACTTTCCTAAAATACCTATGACCCAAGTTATAAAAATTCATCAAGCACAACTTTGTGGCAAAATGGCAAGACATTCAATGTAGATTGGCCATGGCTAACTTGCCTTCTGACTACATTGTCACTCATTGATTTTGCTGAAAATTACACTTTTCAAATCTAGAATGAGATCCAATCAATGCACTAGCACTCATTCCAAGTCATTATATTGGTGCACATAACATACAAAATGAACCCTATAGGTGGAGATGGTGAGGAGGGTTAAAGGTTCATCAAGGACATTCATTTCTACATTTTTGATGATAAATCACATGACATTCTATTTGTTCAACATTGTTTATTAGAACATTAGAATTGGCTTACAAATCAGGGTGTGACACCACAAAATCATATTGTTTTTTGTGATGGATGTGCATGTCAATTCAAGGGTTCTCGAGCTATGTATTTTGTGGCTTGTTAGGCAAGTTTGACATCAGGTTGTAAAATGAATTGGCATTATGTTGGGACAAGATATGGGAAGGGGGAATGGGATGGTGTAGGTGCTATTGTGAAAAGGGCTTTGAGGCCGAGGAACTCCACAATCCACAAAAGAGCTCCTCGATGCAGCTAATGTTGTTGAATTTCTCATTGAAGGTATGTCTTCTCAGGCACCTAACACATATGAGGGAGTGCATGGGTCTTCTATCAACCACCACTTCTGGAATGTGAAGTCTGTTGATGTTGATAAATCATCCACTCATTTGTGTGATAGGATACTTGGCTCACAAAAGTTGCATTCCATATTTGGTTTTTCATCTACTAACCCAATAATGTTACTAGTGAGGTTTTTGTCTTGTTTCTATGCCCTTGTATTGATCAAGAATGGGATAATTGCAAGCTAACCTCACATGTCCTGCTTCAACCCAAGGACACAAACTTTGTGTGAAATCAATTGGAAACTATGTAGGAACTTGGTGAAGGGGAACTAAAAGTTGATGTGGAGGATTTGGCTGCTTTAGTGTCTATTGGGGACAACTTTGTAATTTTAGCACAAGAAGGCAATGATGAAGGGATAAAATTGTATATTTTACAATGCCAACAAGCAAGCCATATTGTCCAAGATAGATTCACATGTCCATGGGGCGATGAATTTGATGTTGGAGATCATGTGATTATTGGCCTTTACTATCAGAAATGGGGTATCGATGATAATGGCTATGAATTCTTAACTAATTCACAGATGGCATTTTTCTATACCCATTTGGTCCTAGCATGCAAATTTATGATGTTGCTAGTTCATGACAAAGTGAAAGGGTCTGAACCAATTTATCAACTTCCAAACGAGGTCCTACAACTTATCAAATCTAAGATTGATGGAAGTTTTTAATTGGTAAGTATTTGAGATTTCAAATTCAATTTCTGTCTCTTATGTATATGTGCTTGATATTGAAATTTTTAAAAAGATAAACATTATTGGTTGAGCCTTAAAATTGTCTTAGGGTTCTCTTCCAAGTTTTGTTTGAATTAACTAGTCCATGCATTTTCTAAATTTTGCCACAACTTAGGATCTTTATTATGTTGAAGTTAATGGGAATGGAATGCTATGACCTAGCTATTTTTTACTACACATGTTAGTTTTGAAAGTTCTTAGGTTTATACTTTATGATTAATTAATTTGATTTTAGATTGGACTAATTGGGTCAATTTATTGATTATCTTTTCATCACTTGTGTAATTTATTTTTAATGGTTAAGGTTTGTGTGATGTTGAGGTGTGGGTAGGAATGATGCGCCCCCAAATTCCTTAAGAGACCCAAATGTGAGTCCCAAATTAAAACAACGAAAAAAAAAGGTTGGGGCACACTTCTTAACTTGTAGCACTTTGGGGATAGAGGGCATGCTAAAGCTCTAAGATGAGACTAGGACGAATTCACAAGTTAGAGTTCAAGATGAGATCAACCTGCACAACCAAGAGGGTAATTAGTGTAAGTTGAATGAAAGTGATGTGGTGGATTTAGTAGGCACAACCTCAAGCACAAGCTTTACACGGGCTGGAACCTTTGGGAGGAGGCACCATTCCCCTCCCTATAGTATGCTTTGTGCCTCTTTATAAGGACTACATCCAAATGTCACTTTTCCTCGAGACTCTCAAATGGGAATCCCAGAACTGGGACTCTTGTTGTTCCAAAACTTTGGACGCTAATATCATTCTCAAATCAAATCTATTTTGAAAATGTGGGGAAAATAATCTGATAGCCTTCAAAAAAATATTTTCAATGATGTATAGCACGCCTCAATCAAAGCTCATTTGACCCCTATTTTCAAGGGGTTTGTGGTTGGGAGTCAAATTCTCAATTTGACTCCCGCCTCTTCTTTTGATCATAATTCATGCAAATCGGGCCTAAATGAATGATGTGATGACACTTCAAGCATTTAAGCTTCAAGATCTTTCTAATGGTGTCTTGTGGGCCTAATTTGGTGCTTGTTTGCCTTTCCAACCAAGGTTCTGGACATTCACAACTCCCACATGAGTGCAATTCCCAAAGTGGGAGTGCACTTGACGAGTCATTGGGCTCCATCCCTTGCACTCTCCCCCATTTGTGAGATGTGTTTCACACCTAAACACATTCTTTTGGCCTCATGGGCCTTTGCACTCCACACAAAGTCACAAACCCAATGTTAGGGTTGCGACAACAAAGTTCCTGGTGGTTTGAACGCAATATTGGTGGACTCAAGGTGTTTCGGTTGGAAGGCCATTGAATATATTTTCTAGTTTTATTTCAAGATTATACCCAAATTGTTGTTGCAAAAAATTGGTCCTACATTTCAAGATGATGTTTCATTGCTGCAATTTATTTTGGCCATGGAGCTACAAAATGATGTGAGCACTAGAGTGTTGGGGAAGTCATAAGGATTTTTAATTCACTTTGCATTTTCTAGATCAACTACTTTGAATGTGACAAATGCATGAGTTGTGCAAAAGGTAGACTAGAACATGAGTTTTGATGGCCATTATGAACAATTGTAACTGACTTGTTGATCTGAATGTGAGGTGAATCTACATTATTTTGTTATACATTTTGTTTAGATGGGGTTTGTGCAAGGCAACAAATAATAAAAGGTGCTTGAGACTTATTGTAGGTTTAATGATAAAACTACAAGTTGTTTGTATAAGAATTTTTCCATAATTGCAAAAAATTGGTTTATGTTTCCACCTTGTTTATGTTGTATTTTAGGAAACATAAAAAATGAATTCTATTACGATTCAATTACTACTACTACAATTACTAGATACAGAATTTGGAAACAATAGTTCAAAATGTTTTCATGGTGGTTGAGGAAATAGATTAAATTCTGACTTGATTTGGTTTTTTTTTCTCTCTTGGGCCAACCATGCATTAGAGTGATGATAATCATCAAATTATTATCATCACTCTTCAAAGTCTTTAAAAGAATTCCCTGCAACATTCCAATGGTTCAAGGTTAGAGGAACACAAGACAACAATTTTGGAAATAGAAGGTTTGGAGATTTTCAAAAGCCCCAGACATGAAAATAAACTATAAAAATAACCCAAACCATCCCTCATGGATTATAATTCTTCCAAATTTTGTAGCAATAAAAAACTGGTCCTACATTCCATGAACATGCATAACCTTATTGACCGCAACATAATTGTGATAGAAAAATCAAGGTATACAGTTGCCATTCATCGTATAAATTGTTTTTTACCTTTACACCACTGTGTTGCAAATGGTCCATCTTGTTCAATTTCATAGGCTCATAAAACCTATTTGAATCATTTTTTAGTTTCATTCAAGCTTTTGTTTACACTGGACCCACACCTACAAAATCATGTTGTGTACTATACATCCTCCTACAAAGCCTTGAACTAGTTAATAATATTGTGCTACAATTTCATGGACTTAATTAAGGCTTATCACATGTTTTAAGTGAAAATAGATTATAAAAAAAATTACATATCATATAGAATTGTTGAAGGAAAAAATTCCCATATATGCATTTTAAGCAATGACCCATACAAGTAAAAATATCATAAAATGTGAATTTTGCATAGTGTAAAATACTACAATTAAAGTGTTATGTTGATTACTATGTACTATCAATTACATAAAGTATGTATTGCATTGTATTTCTATGCAGAGTATGAGTCATGGATTATAAAACCACAAATTGTTAAGCTTTAGTTCCATAGTTTTCCTTAGTATCAATGATTTGAATCTTGATAAACCTCCAAGTAATAATTATTAAAAGCCTTTGGATATTTCAACATAGAAGACTCTTTTATTTAAATTGATGCAAGGCTTAGTTAATTTTAGGATTTAGTAAACCTTTTTAAGTGCATTATCTTTTTATGTAGTAAAGAAGGGAAAGGGAAAATGAAGAGAAATAATGTGTGAGAAAAAAATTAATTCTTATGTGTGGAAAGGTGTTGTTCATGAAAAAGATGTGTGCAAGAAATAAGCACGGAAGGATTTCCATGACAAAACCTTTGGAATTTTATTTCAAATAGTTGTTCCTCTCAAATTCACCGTTGGATTTGGGTCAAATTTTTTTAAAAAATTATTTAAGAGGTGTAAAATGTTCTTTCAAAATTTCAGCATCATCGGTTTGGTTGTAAGGGAGTTACATTTGCCGGGAGTAAAAGGTGCTATAGGGGAGTTCATGGAAGGATTTCCATAATAAAGCCTCTAGAGTTTTATTTCAAATAGTTATTCCTCCCACCATTGGATTTGTGTCAAACTTAAACCGGTTCTTGTTTAAGAGGTGTAAAAGGTTCTCTCAAAATTTCAGCATCATCGGTTTGGCTGTAAGGGAACTACACTTGCCGGGAGTAGAGGGTGTTGTAAGGGAGTTCATGGAAGGATTTCCATGACAAAACGTTTGGAGTTTTATTTCAAATAAATTTTCCTCCCATATCCATCGTTGGATTTGTGTCAAACTTTAAAAAATTATTGTTTAAGAGGTGTAAAAGGTTCTCTCCAAATTTTAGCATCATCAGTTTGTTGTAAAGGAGCTACACTTGCCGGAAGTAGAAGGGGTTGAATTTGTTTGTTTTTTCCTCAATCTAAGCAAAGTGATTTTTAGTCTCAAGGCTTAATTCTTGATCCAAAAAATACAAAACTTATAAAATTTTGTAACATAGTTCGTTTTCAGATTAACTTTTCAAAAATTCAATGCATGTTAGATTAGGAGGTTGTATGTAGATGTTATGACGAATGGAACAAAAATGGTTCAACCATCAAGCGTGACATTGAATGAACATCAACATAATGCCCTTTCACATTCCATCATGGTGAGTTACGATTCTCCAACAATGTCTTTGTATCTTCCAAGTGAACACAACACATTATATTCTTAGTGAACTTCATTGCATTACATTGAATCACCTTACTTGTTAGACTACAACTACATAGTAGTTCCATTTCCAAGCGGGTTTTGTGAGTGCATATCTTCATGTTGAAGGTGTGTAAGAATGCCTCAAACATAGTCATACAAATGATACTACAAAAAATAATAATCAATTCCATAGAAGACCTTAAGTATTGTGTATGAATAGAAAAATTCATGTGTGTAATGGAGCAAAATTGAAGAGTGTAGATATTAGACATGTACTATACTATGCAAATGCATTGTCTTGTACTCCTATTGTGTTATAGACTTTCCTTTACATATGTGTCTCCACAAGAATATTCAAAAGTTGGGATAGGATGTGTTGAATCCCTAAAGTCAATTTTGTAGTCCCATGTAAGTTCTTATCCACAACAAACCTTTCTGGTTGTAAAAAAAACAACCAATGGTTCATATAACAAGTTATTAGATGAGATACCCAAAGGTCAATGGAGCTCCAGGATGGGACTAGAAAGAGTTGACAAGCTTCACTCACTCACACGGGCCTGCACACAACCCACACAAAGTGGTTAGTGCGTAGTTGGAGCACCTTTGGTGCTAGGACGAGCCATGGGCAACACGGACACATTAGATTTACTACGGCCCGAACTTGGGGGAAGCCACCACCTTCCCCGTTATAATATACTATGTGGCTGGCCACGGAGCCCACATCCAAATGGCTTTTCTCTCCCGGGACTCCCGAGTGGGAGTCCCGAAATTGCGCCAGTTGTGACTCCCACGACTTTGGAATGCCATAACTTTGTGAACACACCTCAGATTGAGATGTGGTCTGAAGCAAAGTTGTAGCTCTCGTCTAGAACTTTCCAATGGTATGTCACACACCCTTTGTAGACAAGTAAATCGGGTCAATTCCTGACTTTTTCTGGTCGGGAGTCAAACTAGCAACTTGACTCTCGACTCTTCTTTTGGCCATAACTTGTGTTTCAAATGTCCAAATGAGTAATAAGAGCCCGTTTTAGACATCTACGTTCTAAGAGCTTTTCAATGATATAAAGAACGCCACAAGCCATTGAATTTTGGCCTTTGAAATCACTCTTTAAAGTTTTGGGAGTCCACTAGGACTCCATCTCCCAAAGTGGGAGTTGCTTTGGGAGTGTGAGGGTTCATTCCCTCATACTCCCTCACACTTTCTTACACTCCTGGGAGTATGTGATGTGATTCTCGGGCTTCTTCTTGGCCCACACCCTTGCAATCTCTTTACGTTGACTCCTGGGCTTCCTCTTGGCCCGCAACCTTGTAACCCCTTTGCCTTGGTTGCGAGCTCAAAGCTAGGGTTGTGACATTCTCCCCCACTAGAAGAAGAGGTCAATGCCTTCATTAACACTTAGAAATTATTTCCTTAATGCAATTGCTTTCATTTGGATCCTTGGCCATTAAATGCCTACTTTTGTGGTAGGACCTTGCTTCAAGCTAACTTAGGCGTCCTCAAGTTTCCAACACTTTCTTGACAAGTCCAAGGAGGGTCGTATAAAAAACCCTTAACCATTGCTTCGTCAAAAGACGTAAATTAGCCTAATTGACAAAGCCCTCATTTGGGAGGTAATTTCCATCCTTCCCCTCATGAGGAACTCAAGTCAAGTTTAATCTTGACCTAAGCTACTTGACATGACTCCTTTCCCACCCTTGCGCCTTGATCACAACTATCAAGCTTAACTAAAGGTGTGCCTATCAAGGTACGAAAAGCCACATTTAGGCTTTGCAAAAGCCTAAGTCCCAAGGTACGCGATTATAGTTCGCGAACAGGGTCATGACTCCCCACGTTAGCCGCCATTACCAACTAACCCTTTGGGATGCACTTTGGGCATGTGCACGTCCCCGCAAGCTCACCTTGCTTGCCTCCTCTTTTGGGGCCAAGATTTTTCTTAGCCCCCACCTAAGAGTCTGATTTTGATTTGGGCTTATGCAAGAGAGTTCCATTTGTCCATGCCACTTGATAACCCCTTTTTATCATACTCATTATGTTTGAGAAGCAATTTCTTGGAAGTTTTAAAACTTAGCCTTTATTTCACTTGTAACTTGATGTGGTACATTTGTGTAATTTTCCAACCCACCAAAAGAAAGGTGATGTCCTCATCATGCTCTATGTTTCCTTTGTTTCTTTGCTGGTATATTTTGGAGTTCTTCTATGGCTTCTTAGGCATGTTCCATGTCGGACTTATTCACCCAAGATGCATCTATTGGATGGTATCCTTTCCATTTGACTAAGTACTCCCGTTCTCGCCCCCTTAGTTGCCTTGACTTGAACACGGCCTCCACTTCAAATTCTGGTTCATTATGAACCAAGTCCGAAGGGGGCCTTGAGTTGTGTTCTTGATTGGGCCTTGAGGCATCACGGGCGACCGGCTTAAAAAACGAAACATGAAATACGATATGAACCTTAAGATTTTTTGGTAGTTCTAATTTGTAAGTGTCAGGAAATTTCTTTTTTCACACTTTGAATGGGCCCGCATATGGGCCCAAGAACTTATGGCTGAAATTTTCTGGTAACTGAAAATTCTTGATGTTCAACCACACTTCATCCCCTTTTTCAAAATGCACCTCTCGTCGGGACTTGTCCACAAAGTCCTTGTACCTTTTATGCGCCTTCTTAAGATTAGCCTTGGTGTCGCAACCCCACTTTGGCCAAGTGTGGGGGTGAAGCCCAACACTTGGAAAAGTTGGAGGTTTGGAGTCCTCCGAGACTCCTGAATGTTCAGAGCTCAACAGCAAGGCCCAAAACACCTCGCATTAAGGTGTTCTTGGTGTCATTGCAAAGGTCTTGAAACGTAGATATCGAAAATGGCCTCGCATTGACCATTCAGACATTTGCAGCCAAGTTATGGGCAAAAGAAGGGTCGGGAGTCAAATTGGCAGTTTGACTCCCGACCACTAAAAGTCGTGAATCGACCTCTTCTCAACGTCGCCTTGAAGATTGCAACACGGCGTTGGAAAGCTCTCAACGAGAACTACAACTTTGCTTCAGGACTTGTCCCGATCCGAGTTTGGGGCGAGGAGTTATGGTCGTTCAAAGTTCCGGGAGTCCAGCCGTGACAGTTTCAGGACTCCATTTCGGGAGTCCCAACAAAATGTGCCATTTGGATGTAGCCTCAGCGACCAGCTGTAGAGAATACTATAGGGAGTTAGGTGGTGCCTTACTCCCGAATCCGAGCCGTGGTGAGTCTTATGTGTCCAAGTGCCCGTGGTGAGTCCCAACACCCTAAGGTGTCCCGAATGCTAAACTAACCTTTTTGGGTTGGTTTTTGGATGTAGATTCACACGAGCTAAACTAGTCCCTCTTCCTAATCTAATCCCTGGGCTCCCAACTCGACCCTCTACCCCTTTTTAGAGTTGGAAGCCGGGAGCGTGCTATTAAGTCATAGTTTCCGCAACTTGACTTTGTGAAACCCTCAAGTGGGTTTCACCCCGTGATTTGGGAGCGCATCACGTGGTATTAGAGCAAGTGGTGAAGGTCACCGGGAAAGGTGGAAACTAACAAGTGCACAAGCCCGGGAACTTCAATGGTGCCTAAGACCGAAAAGTTGTGGATGCTTAGCTTGTAGAAATGGAAGATTACATACATGCCGCCAAGGTTGGCTGACATTCCGCCGTGGAGCTTGCTCAATCCTACTTGAAAGGCTATGCCGCCACATGGTGGCAGACGATGAGACAAGAGGAGGGGAAGAACCATGGCTACGTTTGGGAATTTTTCAAGGAACGTCTTGAGTCAGAATTTGTTCCTAGGAATTCCGACTACATCTCGAGGTGCAAACTCCGTGACCTTGTGAATGCCACTAATGAGAACTTGAGGCAATATGTGAGGGCTTATTCCGAACTCATGTTGGAGGTTCGACACATGCACGAGATGGACCGTGTGTGCCAATTTGTGATGGGGCTTCCAACTTGGGCCAAACGAAAGCTTGAGGAGAGTTGGCCCACCTCATTATCCGAGGCCATCACGAAAGTGGAGAACTTCTCGAATGTGGGGCGGAGTGACAAATCCGAGTTCAAGAAGGATAACAAGTTCCTTCACAAGAAACCAAGGCATGAGGGGGAATGGAACCGGGGGTAAGGTAGCCCAACCAAAGAGAAGCCCAAATAATTCCAAGGCTCGGGGTTCAAACCAAAAGGAAGTTTTGTGAAGAAGGGGGCTCCTTTCAAAGGGAGCCAAACCAAGGGAGATCTTGGAGTGAAGCCCAAAGGAGCATGTTTCAATTGTAACGAAGTGGGGCATTACTCCAAAGATTGTCCCAAGTCCAAAACGGGGAGCTCTAAGGTACTTGCTTTCAACGCCAACCTAGCCCAACCGGAATGCAATTTACTCATCTTCTTGAAGGGGAAGATTGCTAAGCGAGATATTTTATGTCTTTTGGACACAGGGGCTTCTCACAATTTCATAACTTTAGAAAGCGCTGAAAGGATGGAGCTCCACTTGGAAGAGCTCAAGGCACCCATTGAGGTGCACTTCGCGGATGGGGTTCCCCATCCAACTACTTTACAAGCAAAGGGAGTGCCTCTCCAATTGGGGAATTGGAGAGGAAAGGTGCACTTCGCGGATGGGGTTCCCCATCCAACTACTTTACAAGCAAAGGGAGTGCCTCTCCAATTGGGGAATTGGAGAGGAAAGGTGGACTTGTTAGTTTCCACCTTGGGTGAAATGGATTGCATCTTGGGAATGGAGTTCATCACCCAAAACAATGTGCTGATAAAGGGGCACAATAGATTAGTTAGAATCCCATCTAAAAGTGGGATTGTGCGAGTCAAGGCACAAGAGTTGCCTTGTGTGGGTGGTCCAACCATCCACTTTATGTTAGAAAAAGCTTGGGAAAAGGAATGTGTGGGAGGTGTTGGCATGATGTGTGTCATGCGGGTGTTCGACGAATATGAGCCCAAGGAAGCCACCAAGTTGGTGACTTCCCCCAAGTGCATAAAGCAAGTTTTGGAAGAGTTCCCGGATGTGATGCTCGAAGAGTTGCCCGAGGACTTGCCCCCGAGAAGACGAGTTGATCATGCGATTGAAGTGATGCCGGGAGTGGCACCTCCCGCCAAGGCCCCATATAGAATGAGCCATGAAGAGTTAAAAGAGCTCAAGGTTCAACTTGAAGAACTCCTCATGAAAGGTTACATCAAACCAAGCAAGTCGCCGTATGGGGCACCCGTCCTTTTTGTTCACAAGAAGGATGGGACCTTGAGGATGTGTGTTGATTATAAAGCACTCAACAAGGCAACGGTGAAAAATCGGTATCCTTTACCTCGCATCGATGATTTATTTGATCGTCTCTCGGGAGCCAAGGTTTTTAGTACAATTGATCTACGTTCTGGGTATTACCAAATAAGGATTGCGGAAGGGGAGGAAGAAAAGACCGCTTGTCGCACAAGTATGGGTCATATGAATTCTTGGTGATGCCCTTTGGGCTCACGAATGCACCCGCCACATTTTGAACCCTCATGAATGACATTTTCCGCGAATGGCTTGATGACTTTGTGGTCGTCTACATAGACGACATTTTGATCTATAGTACCTCCTTGGAGGACCATGCGGAGCACCTTTGCAAGGTGTTCCAAAGGTTAAGGGAAAATAAGTTGTATGCCAAGCTCGAGAAGTGCGAATTTGGGGTGACGGACGTCGATTTCCTGGCCATAGGATAACTCAAAAAGGTTTGATGATGGACAATCACAGGGTCAAGGAAATTTTGGATTGGGAGCCGCCTAAGTCGGTTCCGGCCTTGAGATCCTTTTTAGGATTGGCCTCTTATTATCGCAAGTTCATGAAGAACTTTGCGAAAATAGCAGCCCCTTTGACAAACCTCTTGAAGAAGTCCGCCGTCACTTATGATTGGGATGAAGCATGCGACGAAGCCTTTGAAACATTGAAGGGCATTTTGGTGAAGGCGCCGGTGTTGAAGTTGCCCGACTTTGACAAGGACTTTGAAATCCATTCCGACGCCTCCGACTTTGCAGTTAAGGGTGTCATAGTGCAAGATGGAAGACCGGTGGCCTTTGAAAGCAAGAAGTTGAGTGAGACGGAGAGAAGGTGGCCAACCCATGAGAAGGAAATGTCGGCGGTCATACATTGCCTCAAGACTTGGGGCCATTACATAGGCTCCAAAGATGTGCTGGTGTGGACCGACAATGTGACCTTGAAGTATTTCTCCACTCAACCTAAGTTGTCATCAAAACAAGTAAGGTGACAAGACACATTGGCTTTGTTCAATTTGGACATCTGGCACAAGCCGAGAAAGCAGAACATAGTCCCCGATGCCTTGAGCCGAAAACACCAACTTAGAATGGTGTGTGTGGGAGAGTCGGAACTTCAAAAGGAAGTTAGACTAGCGAGTCGCCGGGATGCTTTTGCCAAAGAGGCAAGGCAAAGCATGCAAAATGGAGCCAAGTCCCACTTCCATTTGAGAAATCGATTATTGTGGTACAAGCAAAATCGGCTCTATGTGCTGGAAGGGAAAATTAGGGACACGTTTTTGAAGGAATGTCATTATGGACCGCTTGCAGGCCATGGTGGTGCAAAGCGCACCACAACATTCCTAAAGAAGTCCTACTATTGGCCCAACTTGAAGCTTGATGCGGAGGAGTATGTGAAGACTTGTTTGGTTTGCCAACAAAACCGAACACTTAACAAGAAGCAAGCGGGCTTGTT
>Ga0209611_10002798_pt1 | contig 30540 bp, 19 predicted proteins | sample S1TSphgellanicum_3_FD_187693 | JGI IMG/M metagenome (GOLD analysis project Ga0209611, IMG submission 187693) | Host-associated microbial communities from peat moss isolated from Minnesota, USA - S1T2_Fc - Sphagnum magellanicum MG (SPAdes) (version 2) | ecosystem: Host-associated > Plants > Peat... | reverse complement strand
AATTAATAAAAAAAGAAAAGAAAAAAAAAAAATAAATAAATATTTATATATAATAATAAAAATAAAAAATTTAAAAAATAAAGAAAAAATAGATGAATTTAATTTAGTAAGAGAAAAATTTAATTTTTTTTTAAAAATAAAACAACAAATAAAATGAAAAGATATATTTAAGATTATATTAATATATTGAAAAAATTTATATAAAAAAATAAAAATATTAATAAAATATAATTATTATAAAAAAAAATTAAGTTTAAAAAAAAGAGAAAAAAAAAAAAAAAAAATATTTTTTTTTAAAAAAAAAAAAAAAAACTTGTTTTTATCAATGTGAAAGTTTAACCCTATGGGTACGGTAAAGGATATATACCAAATTTCAGAATTTGAGATAATCTAAAAACAAACAAGTTCATTAAAATACAAATTTTGAACATTTGAGATAATTTGCAACCAAAAAAAAAAAAAAGTTGAATTGGACACAATTTAAAAACACACATTTGAGATAAATTGAAAACAATAAATTCATTAAAAACCCAACATCAAACACATTTAAGATAAAATTTGGAAACAATAAATCTAAAGTTTATTAGGCAAAAATGTCAATACATTTCAATAAATTGGCCCTACCCTTCTCCTAGTTAATTTTTAGAAATAAAAAAACTAGACCTAATTTTGAAATTTGGGCACCTTAGTAGAGGGGGGGGCCCTTAGAGATTCTTGAATTGGAAATTGTGCCTTAAAAACTACTATGAAGATTAGGTTTTTGAAAGGTGTGCCTCATAGACTATGTACTTTGTAAGGAACTTGCAAATTCAAAAGCAAAAAAGTAAGGTCAGGTTTTTGGGTGTGGGTCAAGTTTGAGCCTCTAAGGTTAGCTCAAATTTTTTTAATAAGAAATTGATCAAGTGATTTGGGAATGATTTAATTCCAAATCAATGTGGGAAGAATGGTATAGATATGTATCTTAGAACCCTTTTTAGGTTTGTTGGTAATTTTTTAAAATTTTTAACTTTTAAAATAATTTATTATTTTTAATTTTATAAATTTGAAATTTTCTAGAAATTACATGCTTGAAATGTCAAAAGTTAATGAGATAATTTATTTGTCAATATTGAAAGTGTTTGGGAACTTGAGAGAGTTGTGTAGGTTATATTTGGGGTTTATTGTTTTCTTTGTTTTCATTACTCGATATTTAATACGTAAGTGATTTCTCAATCACTTATTTATCTACATTTAATATTAGCCCCAATGTTTTGTTACAATTAGTGGTGGAACATCATTGCATGCATCCTAAGATGTAACTTAATGGTAGAGTAGAACGAAGTTGATTGGAGAGTAATAGCCCCAACGTTCACTACAATTGATGGTTGCACATTGCATGTGTTTTAGAATGTAGCTTAATGGTAGAGCAAAACAACTTTGATTGGGGAGGAATTAGAATGTAAAGAGTGAAAACATGAATTTAAGAAAGGAACATGTTATATCACATTGATTGAACAAGGATAATTGAAAGCACTACATGTGAAAACTTGTTATGGAACTAGGAAGAGTGGGAACCAAAGGCACAACCCAAAGTCTTGGAAAATGCCACAATCCAAGAATGTTGAGACCTTGGATTGTCATCAAAAAGAGCTTAATCACACATCACAAATGGTAATCTTCTAAATAGTGAAGTGCGCCACATAATTATGGAGTGGTTATATGTTGTATGCACTATAACAATGAACCAAATTTTGCTTAAGTCCCTCCCTCTTGCCTTGCCCAAGTGTGTTTTCATCCATAGTTTCAATTTATTGACATTAATTGGAATAAGGTTAGGGTTAAACTTATTTATGGTGACCAACAAAACCTTAATGTTGGGTAAGCAATACTAAATTTTGCACTTGGTTTGAAACATCTCTTCTTGAATTTTTTTAAGTGGGCTTTAATTGCCTTTGGAAACAACATTACATAATCCTCAACTTTGAATTGTTTTTTTTTTAATGATGTCATTGTTGTGACCATAAGGATCGTGCCATTAGTTGGCAACTATGAGGTCATGATGCACCTCCAATTGATGCTCTTACAACTTTTCCAACAATGTAAGATGATTTGTGAATACTACTAATATGATTAGTTGGGAATCAACTTGCTCATCAAGATGTGTTGATAATAGGTACTGGGTAAGCAACAATGGATGTAACCCATTAGAATGGTGTAAATTTAATTACCTCCTTGTTTAAATTGTCATGTAAAAAAATGTAATATTATGGACATGTGTTCATCCTAGTCTATTTGTTTCTCATTGACCAATTTGATCAATGAAGTTATTGATTATCTTATTTGTTGAGTTGACATGTCCATTCAATGGGAGATTTTTTTAAAAAAAATTAACAAGTTTTCAACATTATCATGTGGGTAATATGGTGTTGGGTTGGTATGACATAATAAAAAGTGTTTGACAAGGTATCGAATTGTTAGCTCATTGATGAAATGTGCACCTTGATTAGTTACAATTGTCAAAATGGTGGTCAAAATGAGTGAAATGTATTCATTTGGGGATTATTTTGTAGATATTGCAATATTAATGTTTGTCCTCTATGTAATTGCTTCCACCCATTTGTTGGCATGATTGGTTACCACCCAAATGTACCAATTGTAAGGCAAACTCATCATTGGGTGGTACCATTAGGAATGTCAAACCTCAATTTTTTTGGACCCATTGAACTTTTAAAATGTATAGGAAACATTTAAGTAAATATTTTCATTTTTTTTAATGAGTACATTTATTAGGTTTCATAGATTTTGAAATTTCAATAATGTCAAGAGTATTGTATATTTTGATGTTCCTAATCATTGCATTTAGAAAAAAATTTAGGAATGTAATGTTGGTTCTTTTCCTTGAATTTTTTAGTCATAAACACAAATTTGGAACATGATTTGAGGATTTTTTTTAAAAGAAAATTTTGAAGTCATTCTATTTTTTATTTTTTATTGGGAAATTAATTGAGTAAGTATAATTTAATTATGAATTTCCAAAATTAAGGATGTTAATTCCTTAAGGGGGCATTTCTATTAGGAATATAAAATTTTAACAATTTCCACTTTTTACTTCCAAAATATACTTCAAGCCATATATTAAGGCATGCAATGGATAAATGTGAGAAAAAAAAAAATTATAGTTGTGAAAACATTTTTTTTAAAAAGTCCAAAAAAATGATTTGGCCACTTTTAGTTTGTTAGGGAATTCCTTGAGGTGGTTCCTAGCGGTACCACCCAAGGATGGGTTTTCCATGTTGGTATATTGTTGTGCATATTTAATGGGTATCGTGAAATCGAACCCCTACTTCATAAACAATTATTATGCTAAAGTATAGTGACTAATTTAACCCAACTTTATGTGGTTGAATTTCTAGTTAGTTAACATTGAACACATGTTTTGCAAAAATCAACATTTATGTATTTCAAAACTGGCCATTAGTACCCATTGTTTAACATCTTTCTCAATGTTACATTGACAATAATTGTTTTCATGTGATTCCTACATGAAGTTTCTTGAAGAAAATATGTATTTTTTCTAGTTGTAAACAAAGGAAATAATGGTGATCTAGTCCAAACTCAGACAAAACTTCATTTCAAACTATAAATAACTTAGCTTTCTAATAAACATATTGTTTCTATGTTATATGATACCCATGATTAATAATCAACATATCTTGCCAAAATAATAAATTATAGAAAAAAAGGTTTTACAATCCCAACCTAAATATTTTAAAATTTAATAATAATCAATAAGTGCACTAAGTTTCTTAACCCCTTAATTCCTAAGTTAGAAAACATGATTTTTACCATTATTTTCACCCTCTTGGACATAGAAACATATTACCTACCAATTAGAGAATTAAAAAATATGTTGAATTATAGGTTTCTAATGATATGAAACTCATCCCTTTACTTTATTTGGTAGTAAGGGCATATCATTCTACCATGTCGGTGTGGACATTATAATAGTTGATGAACCAAATGTTAACCTTTTGACCATATTGACCATGTGTCAATTGAAGTTGACCATGTCAAGTTGAAGTACCATTATTTTTTTAGACTTGCATCCATGTTCAAGGGATCTATAAAGATATGCATTGTGCAACTTTGAAAATCAACAAAAATAACAATTGGCCTAGACTTAATTCGAATAGGCATCATGTCATAATTGAACCAAATTATAATGTTGGCTTCACATAATTTGAAAAAAAGCATGTTTAGAAACCAATTATAAGAAAATTTGACAAGATGGAAATAAAGAATGAATGTGCAAATATTTTTTAAAGAATTGAGTTCAAATGAAACATAGATGTGAATTTTTTATGAACTAGAGGTTTGCCCAACCTAAACAACTACATTGGCCATGATCATTGTATTGAAACTTGGGGGGCCAACCTCCAAAAGGGGAACCTATATTGTCTTGTCTTATTTTTAAAAATTGCATTTTACACTTTTTGTAGTTTCTAGAAAAAGTAATCTACATTATATAGTATTGACAAGTTCATAAAAATGATTGTTTATTGTCATAAGGCACACAAAAATTCATCATTGTGTGACCTTGAAAATGAGCCTTTTCAAAATAGTATTTAGAGCACAAAAAATGTCCTTCACATTCACGCACATGGTCTTGATCCATTTGTTCCGTGTTGACTTGTGACAAACACCAAGCATGGAATAATGAACACGGTTGTGTACTTGGGGATGGTGAGGGTTGACAATATATGTCACCCTATGGTCCACCATTGATGCATTTGTTAGAAGCTCTACCATCTAGAATTGGAAATCAAGGTGAGAGAAAGTCTTATTGGGGTCAAGTTTATTGGATGTGGTGGTGTGCATTAATATCAACATGTTGGTCAATGTGGCTTCCAATGAAAATTTTTAAAAATCAATGCCACCACTTGTGAGTGTGCACCTGACATGGATACATGATAGGCAAAGTTGATTTAGAATTTTAGCTTTGTGCATGTATTTTATGCATTATAAATGAAGTGGAAAAGTCGGTGATAATCCTATGCCCATTGACCTCCCTAAAACATGTGACCAATGCTTTGCTAGCCACATGGGATAAATTAGACATGGATAACATGAAAACAATTTTTTTGTCATTCCATTAAAAATTAGTTAAAAAATAAAGTGGTTCACTTTTTGTGTTACAATGAACTTTTTATAAAATGCACTTTATTCAAATACCACAAATGTATGGTAAAATCATATATATATATATATATATATATATATATATATATATATATATATATATATATAATGGATTAAGATTGCCAACTTGAATAAAAAAATGTGCATAATAATGAAATTCAATAAATATACATTAAACATATAGTAATGAACTTTTGAAGTGGAATCATGGACTATGATTAGTTTGAATGTGCATGAATATTCAAATGCACTTTTCAATATTATTCCATATCAAGATGTATTATAAGGACTTAATATGTGGTACATGTTAGAAAAACATTCTAACAAAATTTGGAATTATAATTTACCAAGCACCGTATCACCATCAGAACCTATTTGATAGGTTTAGAAGGTCCATATATTATTGTATGCTACAATAGTGACTTTTATACATTACCATCATCTCATCAATTGTAATTTCCTATTCATGATGCCATACCTCCATGCTCCATTCACAAATTTCTTCCAATAACCACCTACCCTTGTAAATTTTATCGGTTTGTAACATGTCTTCCTTCTTGACACCAAAAATTGTTTGACTTTTTATCAAATGTAAACACGTTACTATTATTGCAACCTTTTTGGGTGGTAATGGTAATCAAACAATTTTATTTTTCATAGGTTTGTATTGTTGAGACATGAATGCCATGTGTTTAAAACATGTATGAAACACATATAAGTAGGATGAAGGATTTTCATCCACATTAAAATCTTTCATCCAATTTATAAATGTTTCATCATCATTTTAAACACATGGCATTCATGTATAAATAGTACAAACCTATGAAAAAACAAATGTTGCATGATTATTATTATCAAAACATGACCCAAAAAGTTGATATTTTCAAACTTGTTGTGAAACATCACTAATGTTATTATAAAATAATAATTAAATAATTTGGATTTGGCCAATTAAATTAAATTATTTGGTTGTCTCTTGAAACCCATATACAAATTTAGACCCAAATTTTTTTTCAATTCCGAAAACTCTAATATGTGCAAATGCATTCAACTTACATGTAAGTTGGAATCACTTTATTATCAATAGTCCCATATAATAACATCATCTCATTCACATATGCAAAAGTTTTTGAACGTATGCACTTGAAGGTATTCCATGGGTAAAAAATGTTGAACAAATGCATCAAACTTGGAATTCTAATGTAGTTGTGAACAAGGGATGGTGTTGGGCCATAAAAATGGTACAAATGATAGATTGAAGGCAACATGATCTTGAAATCAATTTTTGTTTTGATATCTATCCACAATTGAAGTAGGATTCAATGGTTTCATAAGGGCCCATTTGACACACTAGTCAAAAAACAAGTTTCTTTGATTAGAAATTTTAGTACAAAAAGCCCCATTTAGATAGTCGAAAGAAAAATCTTTCGTCATTTTGGACAAGTCAATTTTAACATGTCTGTTATGATTAAGTGGTCATTTTGATTTGCAAGGCAATGGATAATTTGATTGGTCAAATTTAAATTATTTTTAGATTTTTATTTTCAAAAATAAAATTACAATGAATAGGTAGGTACTTGTGGTAGCCTAGTTACCCAATTTAACTTACACTACCAAGCTACCCAACCGAACCTACTTAGCTTAACTACCCAACCTAACATACTTATCAAAGCCCTTTAAAACATGAACATTGTATATTGTAAACTTATGTAATTATATATTATAGTTTAAAAGATAATTAAATATGTAAAATAATAAATAAGAGGTGTATTGGCCATCCGACTACCTAACAACTTAACCTACTATGGTACCTAGGTGCCTATAACCTAGTTAGGGTGTTACCTACCTACTACCTAATGCTTAAATAATAGGTAAATAGGTACCAATGTTGTACTAGTAAGTCCATCTTGACTTACTTTGCTAGTTTGGGTATTTTAAAAATTTGAAAACTAGTTACCATGTGATTCTTAATATGTTTGGGTTTTTTCTTTTGTTTTCCAATTTTGTATGAATATTTTTTTACTTTTCATAATCTTAAATGGTATGAATATCAATCCATTTGGATATTTGTTACCATGGGAATATGAATATTAGTATGTTAAAATTTGAGTTGCATATTACTACAAAATGACATAATGAAAATAACAAATTGCAATTTATTTTTAAAAAAAAACACATATTTGAAATGCAAAGCAACAATGTACTTGAAAATTCAAGAACTAGAAAAACAATTAGCTCCAAATTATTCCTACTACTTGCACTACTTCCACTAAATTGAAATGTGATGTGAAGTATCACTACGAAGATTTTTCCTCTTACCAAGGACAACGAAATCCCAAGAATGGGAATACTAGTAAGAATTATGATTTTGCAAAATGAACAACCATTTAGATAAGGTAGCAACCATGGTAAGTTCAACTGACTTATTTGGAACAACATGGATAAATTCTAAGTATGTGGGTGGGATCATACCATGTTATACAAATATGACATATCCATACTCTTACCATTATTACATACCATGGTATGACCTATATACCAGTACAACATTGGTAGGTACCTACTACCTATTAAGTAGTTAACTACCTATTTATTAGGTAGCTAACTAGTTACTTAGGTATTAAATAATACATATTTATAGGTACCTAGTAGGTATTTAAGTCCATTACTTTGATGGTATTATGTACATAGGTAGAATGTCATTTTTGTTTGTTCAACTTGACTAAATGTCCAATTTGACACGTAATCAAATGGGTCATCATTAATCAAATTGATTAGTTAAAAACTATGACGACCATTCATATGATGGACCTTTAATCAAAATGCACATTTCACCAATAAAAAAAAGCCCATTAATAAACTTGAACAACTTGAAAAACCATGTTTTTCTATTACTGATATATGCAAAACCATTAGTAATGATTGTGCTTCAATTGTGGCCCAATCCACACCACAACCTTTTCCATGCCATGTAATCCATATTCCAACACTTGAAGTTTGACTTTTACCTCTATGTGAACTACAACTGCACAAACAAGTTTAGTCATAATAAAATGAACAAGTTGGATTAGGAACTAAATATTTTATAAGGATTACATTTGACACACAATTTATGTGTTTTGATTTTAAATACCCAATTTAATAGCTTTGCATGTAGTTTTTTAGATTATATATCAATATTGAAACCATATATGACCCATATTATAATAAACATATGAACGTTTTGCATTGAGTTTTATATTACAATCAAACTTATAACTTTACTTTTAACCATGATCACAAATTTTGAATTATATTAATCATTAAGCACATATGAATAGTATAATTCAATATAGAACCACCACACAAAATTCAAAAGGACTTTTGAATGGTTGAACACATTGGCCCTTTTTATGAAGTATGTTAAACCCTACTACAAATTTGAAAACATTTGATAAAGGTTTGAGTAACAAAAAGCACATCCAAATTTTAATGTGTGTTGAAAAATATTATTCGACAAGTATTTTTTGTATGTAAAAGGACTCTTTCAACATAATGAAATTATTCCAAATTCATGGGATCTCAACTTCATGAGTAAACAAACATAATTACAAAAAAAAATAAAAAATCATTGAATACAATTGATGATGGTTTTCAAAAGAGTGAAGATATATTTTTTCATTGCATTCAACAATTGTTTTGGCTCCTTTTATTATGAGTACACCCAAACCTCCCATTCCCTAATTACCTTTTCATCTTTGACTACCTCTCCTACAAGGAAGATATGATTATATATCAAGCTTGGGAATGAATTCAAGTCCAAAACTAGAAATTTGAAGCCCTTGCCATGCACCAAGTCTTCACTAATATACATTGTTGATTCCTCCATGAAATTAAAGTCACATGAGTCATCATGTTCTTAAAACTCTTTTGGCCAATTATCATGCAATTCAGAATTGAAGTCATTACCCCTAAATGCATCATCAATGAATTCCTAATTAGTGGAGGAGAAGTTAGTGTAATTATCCCTAGACCCACATTCAAGTCAATTGAAAATACCAACCCTAATTCATCATGTACAAATTGTGTACTTTGAAAATTGGAGATATTCCCAACTTGATGACGATGTGGGGATGTGGTACAATTTATTTTTTCTATGGTGTATGTTTTTCATGTGAAGTCATTAACATTTACCTATTGGTGGATATAATACAAAATCATGAAGGAATGCCAATAGGCTGAATTTGTGTTTTGGCAGGCATTGAGATGATTCCACTTTGTCAAAATTTCATTTACATGGTGCAATTAGGCTCGAGAATTTTTGTTGAGGTGGTGATTTGCGTAACCATTTTTGTGGATTGGGAGATGCATAGGGGGACAATGAGACGAATTGCTTTCAACAAGGGACAATTACGTTGCAATTCTTGTTATTATATTTCAAGGAAACATAGTTGTTGTTTTCAAATGAGGTAGTAGGGTCAATCACCCCAAGTGTGGCATTAGATCTTATGATTCTTGAAATGATCATATGTGAAACGATAGGAATTTTCACCTAACCACCCTCTAATTACCATCCAATGTGCAATTGATGATATCATTAGGCCACACTATAGTCCTTATGTACCTATCCACCTTATGGAAACCATTTTCATCACTATTTTCACATTGTGGTCCTTAGTTTAGGTGGTCCACAACTTGATGAAAGTAGTGGTAATGCCCAATTCTTTGCTTTTGTGCATCATGGAAATTGTATCACTCCTTCCAACTTAAGCAATTCCCGTAACCACCATTCATTTAGACAACCCAACACAAACTTGACCTCATAATCTATTGCATGTTACACAACTCGTGCTCATGATTTGAAAGCTTGGATGCAAGCTATGGGCAAGGTGTTTTATGGTGAAGGGATGGGTCAATCCATGGTCATATATATCTACATGTGTGCAAAAGCCAATTGAATTAAAATTTGATGTTAGAATTGAAATATGAAACACAATTGAGAAAATTTTGGGATAATGGAAGTTGCCATTCAAATTGAATCTTAAAATGATTAGGTATAATGCTGAATGAATTAGTATTTTTCATTGTTGTTGAAATGAGAATGATTTCTACACTAACGAACAATACCATGTGTAATTCAATTGTTGGCATGGCCTCTTGAAGGATTCAAATTCTTGGATTTGTTTGCACAAGATTGATGATTAACTACAAGCTTGGATTTCGAATGCTATCTCTTGAAACTTTATAATGAATCCATGGCAATATTGTTTGATTAATAGTTTCCTCTATTGATTCATGTACCATATTCATATTAAGAATTTTGTGCACCTTGAACATAGTTGTTTCAATTAATGCCATTCTTTTTTTTCATATAATACTTTAAAGACATGTCAAATAGTTGGTGAACATAGATTTTGGCATAATTGCAATTGGAAAAAGTAGGCATGTCATGCAAGAAAAAGTGGAATAAGATGGTCCAAATATTCTATGAGACTTATATTTTTTACCAAGTGAAATTCATGTAGACCATGATTCTTCATTTGCTTCTTCTTGTTAGTAGAAAAAGTAGATACCATTCACATATGTTAGTAGAACAATAAGGGCAATTTTTAGAGTAGACCACTCATAACAATTCTAAATTTCAAAACACATTTATTCTAAAAGGGACTTCAACTTGATCTAGTGGTCCCAAAACTATCAATAAAATTACATTCCCAAACCTTGCAACATTGTTTAAAGGCTACCTTGGGTATCACATTATAAAGATAATACAATCATTATGTATAGGCACGTTACCAAACCTCCTAACATTTTCTTTCCATGTTCAAAAGCTTTGAATTTGTATGAACTTGGTTAATTTGTTTACATGAATATATTGCCCGTATATTATGGAAATGTGTGATATGATTTGGAATGAATTTAATGATGAAAAAAATACTCATAAAATATTATAATGAATGTTTTAAATCATTGTAAGGACTTTTATTTTTGGGAAAATTTTGTAAACATATTTTTACATAACAATATAATAGCAAAATCTTTTTCAATGATAAAACATTTTCAATGATTTTTTTCAACTTAAAGATGAAAATACCCCAAATTTTTTTCAAAATAAACAATCACCCAAAGTGGTAGGTGTGGCTTTTATTATTCTATTTGCCCCCCATTGTTAACATCATCACCAACATCATCATTGTGAACATAATCATGGATGAAGTTCATCCATGAACATTCATCTTCCATCAATGATGAGTAAAATTTATCATGGGTGAAAATATGAGTGGGTGGTATCATGATGAACTTCCTCAAACAATGGTTAAAGAACTAAAATTGGTCAAATAATATTTGTGGGCCTTTTAAAAAATGATTTTAATAATAATATATATTTATTGTGTTTATCCATTGCATGTCAAAGTATGTGACTTTAAGTTTTCATTAGAATAAAAATAGGTTTAGGATTCATTACAAATTTGTATTCCTAATTTTTGTGGGCTTTTTGGGAATCATGAATTTAAAAATTGAAAATTCATAACTAAATTATATTTATTCAATTACTTAATTAAAAAAAACCTTTAAAGTACTTTAAATACACACACACACACAACCCTTAAAATATGTTTTAAAAATGTTCATAACCAAAAAATTCACAAGAATGACCAACATTACTTTCCTAAAAAAATTTGGTTAGGAAATGAGTAAGAACATCAAAATTCAAAATATTTTTTACTTCATAAAAGTTTCAAACTCTATGCAACTTAGTTAATGTAATGAATTAAAAAATAAATTCTTACATTCTTTTAAAGTTTGATGGATCTAGTAAAATGAAAGTGTGATATTCTTTGTGGTACCTCTTAGTCATAATTTCACCTTTTCATTGTTCAATTTCCATCCATTGAATGAAATTCATCCATCATTATTCAATTTCATCCACAAAACAAAAAAGTTCATCCATTAGTGTGAATTTTTCATCCATAATGTGTAGTTAAAAAGATGGTCAAGAAATATTTTTAGACAATGGGCCATATGGAAGTTTTTTAGAACTAAGTCCTTAAATTGATATATATATATATATATATATATATATATATATATATATATATAGATAGTTCCTTTCATTACATTCAATTTATTCAACGTTAGTTTGAAATACGACTTGCACTATAACTTTGTTTCTTTCATTTCATGTTTATGTTTCATGCATCATCAAAATAAAGTTGTATTTCAACTTTTTCTTGCACATTTCATATTCTTGACTTTGAATATTGTGTTTCATGATGTGGGTTGAAGGTGTTCATGGGCATGAAACAATCCGCATGTAACCACGATGATTGGTTATGAATTACAAATGAAGGATCTATTGTATGAAATGAAAATAACAAATTAATAGTGGGATGTTTTAAATCCTAAGTTTATAGGTGCTTTTTTTAATTCAACAAACTTACTTCATTAGAAAAAAAATCTATGCAAAGAATGAAAGTTTAAACCTAGGAGAAAATAGGAAACTAAGATGCAAAACACAAATTCAAAAATCTAATGAACTTTAGGGGCGATCAATTGCAAATAACCAAAAAGGGGGTTGCAAAGGAACAACAATCACCTAGGAAGATAAGAAAACACTTTAAAAAATGAAAGTAAAGTAGAAAAAAGCTCACCTTAAATCAAACAATTTTGGAGCTTCTAAACTAAATAATGTATTGTAAAATCCAAGTGCAAACCTATGTGTTTATTTTTTTTTAAAATTTCTAAAGAGGTGAGTGCAATAAGGTGATAAAAATTGAAGGAACAAAAACCCACTTAATAAAATTGGCAATCGATTTGCTAGTTTAAGCAATCAAATGATCCTACTAGAATGCATAAATACCATAGTACCTTGGCAAATTCGGTTCACTCAAGATAACTAAGAAAACAAATTCAGACCACCAAATCCAGCAATCCCATTGGCCTATATACAAAAATTAAATAAAATTTCGGGCCTACACACAACCCTATTCTGCCCATTTTTAGGTCATCTTCTGTTCGGAGGCTTTGAGGACTTACTTGGGCTTTGAGGAAGCATGTCGCTCATGCTTTCTCTGGAAACAATAGCGTGAGGCATTTCTTGATGAGAGATCATCGTTGTTGATGTATGTGGAGGCACAAATCCAAAGGGAAATGGCAGCTTATTTGGGCAACAAGTTGGTGCAAATGGGTACCAAGATTGTGGGCGTGGGGCGGAACTATGCAGCGCATGCCAAAGAGCTTGGCAATGCTCTCCCTTCGGTATGCTACATGTACTATATACCTCCCCATCTCCTGGCTCCCATTTGTTGATGAATCCCACCTTGGAAGATGCTGTGGGTGTGTGTGTACACTTGCATTTGATGTTGTTTGTTTGTTTTTTTTGGGGCGGGGTGGGGGGTATAGCAAACAATTGGATGATGATTCCAGCACAGTTGGGTCTGCAAAGCAATTTTGAATGAGTTTGAGCTTTTGGGCATCATTCTTCTTTGTGTTCCATGACTATGCATACTTCCCATATCCCCCTGCTACATTTGCTGATCATCCAAAACCATGCTTAATTTTTATGTTGTTTTTAGGGTAGCAAGTGATTTTGGAGAATCCCAGGACTATTGGGTGCTTGCCAGAAATTGTAGGATGATTTTCCAGCCTCTGAGTAGTTTCTTTCTTCTTACTGTGATTGTTAGTGCACCTTGATTTATGGCTGCCGAAGAATTCAGAAAACTGGGTTTCATGGTGCATTGCCATTTTTCATTTTCTGAGCTGCGAAATATGAACTTGTAATTTGGTTTGACTGAAGTTTCAAATCTAATGCATGATATGGTGACTTGTGGGAGTATTCAGGAACCACTGCTTTTTTTGAAGCCCACTTCCTCATACATAAGGGAGGGAATGGCAATAGAGATTCCACACCCTTGTACAGCCCTTGACCATGAAGTAGAGCTTGGGGTTGTGATTGGGAAGAAGGGTCGGGACATACCTCAGCATGCAGCAATGGACCACATTTCAGGTACACCCTTTACTCTCGCTCTTTCCACTCTGTCAAATCCATCCATCATCTGTTTGCATGTGTTTTGGTGTTGGAATCAAACCAGTAGGAGAGCCCAATCCAACCTACTCTCATGTGTGGCCACCTAGGATGATTATGAGCTGATGAAATGCTTGTTCTGTTGGTTGGAAATTCCAAGTAATGTGTGAAGGGCTTCAACTTAAGTATTGGGCTTAGACAAGATAATTGTCTCGGTAGAGTTGCAGGCAGAAGATGTTTATACTGAGGAGGCATCAGTTCAGAAACAGCTCAGGGGATGCGGAATAGATTATGCTTAGGACTGAGGTCAGAGGCATGCCCAACTAAGCATCCCAATGTAGATTGCAAGAAGGGGCCATTAGGGTTTGTTGATACATCTGCTTCAGAATTCAGGCAGTTCAACAATTCCAGTTTCATTGATGTGAATCTCTGAATTAAATAGAGGTCACTGCAAATTATCGTTTCCATAGATTTATGTGACAAGGCTCTGATGGTGTTGTTGGTTGACAGGATACGCTTTGGCACTTGACATGACAGCAAGGGAGCTTCAAGCTGTTGCCAAGGTAGACAAAGAAAAAGAGAACTTGTGAGGAAGGCATGTTATATTAATACATGTCATTTCATGATTTCCCATGCTCAAGAGTAAACTTCATCTTTGCTACCTTGTGGCAAGGAAACTGCTCTGAATCCATGCACCTATGTTCATTGATCAAGGGGGAACTTCTATGCACCTACAAGTTGGTTGTCTTATCTGGGAGTGTAACTTAATAGAGTTCATAATCTGTTTATTGTCATGGAGATGAATGTTTGGTTGGTTGGTTCCCATGTATTTCTGCAGCAAAAGGGGCTTCCATGGACACTGGCTAAAGGATATGACACCTTCACACCGATTGGTAACTTTGTATGTATGCCCCTTTCCTTCTAATCGACCATCTCTCTGCTCATACTACCTCAGCATGTGTTATATCTACTTCCATTTACATTTCCATTGTAGTGGTCACTGTCTCATGCATATGCAAGTAATGCTGCAGAGTTCTTAATGCTTCTGTGTCTTTGTTGCTATTTTTCTGCTGCATTTGTCGTTTTCTGTGGGTTTTCTAAGTGCTTTTGAGCTTCTATTCTTGGTGCTTCTTTCTCATAGGTAGAAAGTTCAGAAATTTGCTTGAATAATGGTATCCCCAAATGCTTGCTTTTTATTTGGTGTCATACACTTCTGCAGACTTTAGTGATAAATTGAAGTCTTTTTGTCTTTTACTCTTGTGCATTTTTCAATGTTCCACATCACATTTGTTGCAGCATAAGGAACTAACTGAGTTTGGTTTCTGTGTCAGATTCCTAAGACAAAAGTACCATCCTGTGATGATCTGGAGTTATGGCTTGAGGTGAACTCAACATCTTCTTTCTTCCCAGGCTCAAGTCTGTGCTATAGTGGGCATTCATGAACTCAGGGTATTAAGAAACAGTTCATGATACTCAATCTACCCTGAATTGAGAATGTAAGTTGCAGTTCACTGGGAGATAGTAGTCTTTGGTTTGTTCGGGCACAGGAAAATATTTGAAGGTAGGAAGTATATTATGAAGTTCATTTTGTGGTCTCTGTTGGGATCAACCTTGAGAAGGATAAGAGGTATGATTGAGGTTATACAGAGAAGGTTGGTTGATATTGGTTTGTTCCAATTGTGTTCAGCTCAACAATTTAGTACACAACTTGATTGACAGGTGGATGGGAAGTTACGGCAGAAGGGAAGTACAAAGGACATGATTTTCAGTATCCCCGTGCTTATCAGTTACATCAGCAGCATCATGACTCTTAATGAAGGGGATGTTATACTCACAGGTCTATATTCTCACCAGATTTCTTTTGTACAAATTACTTTCAGAAGGAAAGGGAAGTTATCTCATGGTGCAAATGCCTTAGTAAAAATCTCCAAAATTCTATGGGACTCGATATCTAATGTACATTTGTGGCTTCTGAGGTGATACCTAGTAAAGGCACAAAGTCCATTATGCAATAAACTCTGACTCAAATGGGTATGCGATATTGCAGGAACACCATCAGGTGTTGGGCCTGTAAAAGCAGGTCAAAAAATCACAGCAGGCATCACTGGTTTGGTAGAAATGTCTTTTGATGTCAAGTTGCGGGTGTCACAGAGTGCATCTAGATGGTAGCCTTCTCTCTTCTACACTAAGGGGGGGAGGGGGGAATGAGAGATGAGTTAGAAGACCTACAAGAGCCTTTTGTCTTTTGTTCACAATCTCTGCTTACCTTGAAATTTGGAGATGTTCTTATGGCCATGTGAATCAACTGAGGAAACTGAAGCTAGATGCCAAGCTAGATGCACTAGATTGTGGTCTGCCATTTCATTGATGCTACCTGGATTGGAGATCTGTGCAGGGTGTAGATTTGAATTCCTAGATTCCACAATCATTTCCATGTGTCAACACTTCAGCTCAAATAAAACATTACAATCATTTATTAGCTGTTATGTTTTTGGGTTGACAGTCTCTGGTTTGCTTGAGAAGTATTGCTAACAGTCAGACAACAAAACTGTTGGTTACAGTCATAATAATAATCATGGAGATATTATGAATGAGATCTTAAGTTTTGTGCTCTGCTTTGTAAAGTGTCTCATAATTCTCCATCTCTGATTCCATCTAAATGAATTGCAGCATCTGGAAACCTTTTGCCTTTAGATGCAAAGTGCACAAGAAAACCGAGTTGCCCCCTCACTAGCCAATCCAGGAAGGCCTAATAGCTATCATTATCAGAAGCAGGGATCAAACCCTGCCTATCTGTATTCTTGCTGCAATTATCACATTAGCAAAAGAAAGTCCCCCAAGACTTAACAGAGGACATGCATTGCAAAAGATCACAAAAAATTGCATCACAAAAGATCTCAGAACATGTTTGGTTGTAATGCCCTGTTGGGCACAATTTTGATGTTTGGGCCTAATAATCTGACATAAGCCTGTCACAAGTTTGCTGGTTGATGCTGCAAACCGTGAACCTTGCAGAAATCAATTAAGGAAAAAAAAACCTATTGTCAAACAGCAGTCATTGAAGCCCCACTTAGTAATAACAATCAGGCATGATACCACAAGTGTCTATTACCATTCGTAGCATCCCAAGCAAGCAAACGTGTGCAGAGTGAAGTGATGGAAGACAGACGTGACAATCCATAAACACTCACAGCAAAGCTTTGAAGAACAATACCTCCATTTCTCAATCTTTCTCCAAAAGAGAGCACTGAGAAACCCTGTCATATATCTAGCCAAAAATTGGGCTGCTCAGACTCTTCTCAGAGACAGGACAAAGTTTTCCTGACAAACCTAGTTCATCTGATGAATGAGATTATTCAACTTATCCTCCCTATTTCCAGCATCACCAGACTCAATATAGTGGTTGCACTTCTTCTTCAGGCCACCCAATGGACAGCTTAGCTTGAATGGCCACAAAAAGTTGTTGGCCTCCTTGAAATGAGGACCCGCAGTGTAGATCTCATGAATAAGATCCTCAATGCAAATGATGCTGAACTTGCCGAGAGCCTGCAAGAATAAACCCCTTGAGAGTTTCAAAAGCTGGAAATATGTGGCACCATAAACACATCTCAAACTTTAATACAGCTGAATTTCCATTGAGCACTGAGACACATGGATGTGTGCTATGAAACTCAAAACCACTCACCTCCTCAATGATGGAGTTATCAGTCAATGGAGATCGAGCTTTGTTCAGCTTGCCATATCCACGTTTGTAGATCAGCTCCTTTGGGGGGGGGGGGGCATAGCGACGCTGTAGTTCACAGTTCAGACTTACGACTCCAGTTCAGAAAAAAGAGAGAAAAAAGACAACAAAATAAAACATTGGGAGAAGTGCGGTTGAAATAGCCCTAGAGTAGAATCGCTCATCATCGAACGTATATTTATCACTGAACACTTTTCAATATTTTACTCATTCGTTAACCAAATTGAGTGATTTTTGTGTCATTGAACGGGCAAATTGAAGGATTACAAATGTTCTTGAAGTGTAAGAAGTAAAGGAGCAGCCTACAGAACACGTGAAGAGGATGAATGATAGTTTGCTTCAAACTTTTTGAAAAAAATTGCTTTAGACCCTTTTTAGTTCTAGCCTCATATTTTTGTCAATTTGAGTGATTTCAAACCTGATGGGTACATCAACTAAGGCTTTACAAAACTTCTTTGTATTTTAAAAGCAAAGGTGCAATGACAAAAAAGTTTAAGCTTAAAATTTTAATATGTTTTAATTCACTCATCATTGAACACTAAGCCCCCTTACACCAAATATCTCATAATTTCCACATTCATTAATGAAATTGAGCAATTTTTGTGATGTTGAAAGCACTAGGTGGAGGGTTACAAGGGTTACAAATGTTTTTTAAGCTTCAAAAAAAAAAAAAAAAAGTGTAGGAAAAATGTGTAAGGGTTCAACTTTCTTCAAGTTCTTAAATGTTCATTCACCAACCTATCTACCCTAACTTGAACAAAATTTGAGATAAATTTAAAAAATAAAAAATTAAAGATAAATAAGCCTATGAGCAAACACTTACGAAATCAAAAGAGGTCGAATCTTTATGCGTTGTTCTTTGAAACTGAAACAACATTTGTAACCCTCCACCTAAAGCTTCCAATGCCAAAAAAATGACTCAATTCAATAAAGGAATGAGAGAAAATATGAGGTGTTTGATGTTAAGAGAGTTTAGTGCTTGGTGATAGGTGAATTAAAATAGATTAAGGTTTTGGATCGTTACATTTTTGTCTTTGAAATATAATTTTTTTTTAGTAAAGTCTTAGTTGGCACACGTACCAAGTTTTAAATTATTTAAAAAAGACTTTAAAAAAAGAAGATATGAGGTTAGAACTAGAAAGAGATTTAGAGCTATTTTTTCAAAAAGTTTGAAACAAAGTTTCACTCATCCCTTTTGTGTGTTTTCTATGCTGTTCCTTGGCTTCTGATATTAAAAAAAACATCTGTAACCCTCTAATTTACACATTCAATGACACAAAAATTGCTCAATTTGATCAAGAAATGAAAATATATATTAAAAAAAATTGATAATAAATACATGTTTGTTGATAAACAATTTTACCATATAACATTTAATGTCACACAAATATGTGTTGATAATACATGTGTTAGCCCCACAAAAGGCAAGAGTTCCCAAAATAGAGCCACCCACATTCTAAATGTGAACCTTTGCTAATGTTTATTGCATCTAAAATATTGTACTCCATTATCCCATCTGACAACAAACTGTTGAATAATTAATAAAAATCTAAATCTAAATTTTGATGCTTGATTTTTTTAATGTTGAATTTTTTTGTAAAGAATGATTATAAAAAATAATAAACACATTTTTGTTATGTTTATGGGACAATATAGTGTGTTTAGATTTCCTCATTCTTAACTTCTTAAGTTCTTAAACTTTAAGGTCTACAGTTCAAGCCCAACAATTGAAAACTAGAGATTCCTAATTTTATAATAATTAAAAAAAAATCAACACACGTAATTAATTTTATTTTTTTCAAAATTTCAACAAAACGAAAAATAATTTAATTTATGCCAAAAACCATTCATGTACCTTCAGTAGTGTGTAATTTATTTCTCCCACTAATGACCTAATCCATTAATAGTACCTTGGCAACTTCAACACATGTTTCTCAAATAATTAATTAGCTTTGAAATTTTCATTTTAAAAAAATGAAATATTTTCCTTCATAAAATGTTTTTTTTGAATTTTTTTGGGAATATTTGAATATTTCTAAAAATAATATGATAATACCTTGACAACTTCAATACATGTTTGTCAAATAATTAATTAGCTTTGAAATTTTCATTTCAAGAAAATAAAATATTCTTTAATATTAAATATTTTTCTTCACAAAATGTTTAATAGAGTTGTTTTTGAATATTTGAATATTTCTAAAAATAATATAATAGTACGTTGGCAACTTCAACACATGTTTGTCAAATAATTAATTAGCTTTGAAACTTTCATTTCAAGAAAATGAAATATTCCTGAAGATTGAATATTTTCCTTCACAGAATGTTTTCTGGAATTTTCTTGGGTGAATATTTCAACATTTCTGAAAAATAATATAATTAGTGTCAAAGTTGCCAAGGTATCATGGTATCATCAAAAGCAGGTCTTTGGGTTGCAACAAAACTCTAGTAGATTCATATAAATCAAAGACTCTTGATTCCAACCCTAAATTACACCAGGTTCGTTTCCTGATTCTGGATTCCAAACCTAAAGACACCAGGTTCGGTGTTACAGCTAACCCTAAACCTAACCCTAAAAACCTGTTTGTTTCTGTTTCATTGTGTGTTATCGTTGTGGGGTTTTCATTCTTACCAAATTTGTGTCTCTTTCGATCTTGTGTCTCCAGTCTTGCTTCACTGTTGTTGATCTCGCGTTCTCTTCTCTTGTCTTGCATTTCCTGTTTCCTGTGTGACCGGATTTTTCTCTGTTGTTGTATTTTTTTTGGTTTGTTGTGGTTTTTAGTTCAAGGATTCGGTTTTTTGTTCTTTTGGGTTTTGTGAGTGAGGATTGTATGTGTGCGTGTGCGTGTCTGTTTTAGAGCGAATATGTCTCGGCGTTATGATAGCAGGACGACAATCTTCTCGCCGGAGGGGAGGTTATACCAGGTAGAGTATGCGATGGAAGCTATCAGTAATGCGGGAGCAGCAATCGGTGTGTTAGCCAAAGATGGAGTGGTTTTGGCTGCCGAGAAGCGTGTGACCTCCAAGCTCTTAGCAACCACCAAGTCCACAGAGAAGATGTACAAAATCGATGATCATGTGGCGTGCGCCGTGGCGGGCATCATGGCGGATGCCAACATTCTCATCAATACAGCCAGATTGCAAGCGCAACGGTATACCCTAGCCTACCAGGAGCCCATGCCAGTGGAACAACTGGTTCAGTCGCTTTGCGATACTAAGCAAGGCTATACTCAGTTTGGAGGTCTTCGTCCTTTCGGTGTGTCGTTCCTCTTTGCAGGTCACGACTCCAACTTTGGTTTCCAGCTTTACATGAGTGATCCTAGTGGAAATTATGGAGGCTGGAAGGCAGGAGCAATAGGCGCAAACAACCAAGCAGCGCAATCGATGTTGAAGCAGGACTACAAGGATGATATTACTAGAGAAGAGGCAGTTCAGCTGGCTCTGAAAGTGCTGAGTAAGACCATGGACAGCACCACCCTCTCTGCAGAGAAACTGGAGCTTGCTGAGGTCAGTCTAACTGCGCAGGGAGAAGTCAAGTATCAGGTCTTCTCTGCTGATGATTTGAACAAGTTGCTTCTAACTCTGGGAATCACTCAGCCAACGGAGGAATCATAAAGCTGTTGCCAAAAAGGTTCAGACCTTGCATGGTACAGGATGGTAGCTGGTAGTGGCGATTACAGGTTTTGTTTTCTTTTTCTTTTACAGATCATTGACCAACACATGAAGATTGTCAGTGGACTGTAAGTGGAAGCTGTAAAATTGGACAGCATGTTAACATTGAGTCCATTTCCATCTTCTCTGAGGAGGTGTTTCATATGTGCAGTTTTCTGTAGAGCTTGAGATAACCACATTGATGAATATACAGAGATTCAGCAGGTTGCTTGCAAATAGGGTATGCCATTATGAGGCTGCTGATGCCCAATTGTTTATCTTGATTTCTTGAATTGCATCTGACTCATCAGTCAGATCAGCTAGTATTATTGAGCAGAAGGACACCAGAGCATTCTTCACAAGTTGCTGACTTTCAATGGGTGTATTTTACTCATCAAGTTACTTGTCTTAGGGGGAATGTGGAGTTTTCCTGCATACCAGTAAATTTTTGTCAAAGATACACCAATTTGTGAGCTACAGTTGATTGGAAGAAGTGCAGATGGTTTTTAAGTTTGTGAATGTGAATGGATGCAATTTTGTTGAATCCATTATTTCAGTGTCTTTGAACACATTTAACTGTGGGGATGCAGAGTCATGCTCTTAAATGCGCACAAAGGGCTCTGCAAAGATCATGCTCTTAATGTTATCTGTTTGGTTTCTCTCCTCTCTTCCTCTTTATGTTGGTCAATACCATACCTGTTGCTGCTGAACATGTGGGTGACATTATTGGATTGTTTCTCTATTTTGGTCATCTCTCAATTCTAGTCAGGTTGACTTAAAAAGCATTGATTCTCACAGTTCAAAGTGATTCTCCATACAAATTGGTTCCAACTTCTATATGAGTTGCAAAAAGAAAACAGAATGGTCAATCTGGATTGGGTATGTCCAATGCATTGTAAAGCTCCAATGGCTGTTGCTCTTGAAGGTCTATGAAAATGTATGTCACTGTCATCAAAACCACCTGTCTTGCTCTGTAAAGGCTTCTTCTTTTTAATGATTGTTCTATTGCCAGATTTTGAAATATCAAGAACATATGATGGGTTCATCTTTCCATTCTTTCCAGGTTGACTTTCTTGAGGAATGCTTGGTATTTCTCAAGATATTGTGGGGCATCCACCATGTTGGGAACAATATTGTGCATGTGGCTGTGGATATCCGTTGAGAGACTCAGGAAATCTGACAAAACTGATGCAAATGCAATTGGATCATACATCTGTACAATTAGGATCAAATCTCTTTATGTATGCTTTTTGTACTCTGCAGGGAAACAAGAAACTGCATAGTTTGGCCTCATTGTGCATGATGATCTGCACCTTCAAGAAGGAAAACTTGAACATAGAAATGGGTGCAATTGTGTACAAAACCAAAGATTCGATTATCATTGGTAGACAAGAGATCACCAGTGTATGTTCCCTGAAGTTTGCATCTTTGTAGTGCTAAAGAACTCTGGAATTCACCTGAGTCTTTTAATCACCAGGTGATGATCTTTACACTGCAGAATGTGTACTCACATCATGCACACATTCCTTGTTGAGATTCAACAGCAAGGAGGGATGATATTCTAAGAGCATCTAAGTTGTGACAACAAGATTCAACTGAAAATGCAGGTGCTGACAGTCTTGTGTGAGGCAAAGAAAACCACCTTACTCATACCAAGATGGCTTCTTATGTCCTGGAGCCTCTTCACCTCTGTGGGCTGGACCTTGATATCCATGAGGTCTTCCTTCAGATGCATATGAGCCCTGTGGTGTATAGTTAGATCCAGGGTCGCCTGAATAAGATGGACCTTGGTTTGCATAATCTCCAGCTTCACCAGGATAAGACGGGCCTTGGTGTCCATAACCTCCAGCTTCACCAGGATAAGACGGGCCTTGGTGTCCATAACCTCCAGCTTCACCAGGATAAGACGGGCCTTGGTCACCATAACCTCCAGCTTCACCAGGATAAGATGGGCCTTGGTGTCCATAACCTCCAGCTTCACTGGAATAAGATGGAGCTTGGTTTGTGTAAGCTCCAGCTCCAGCTGCATGGACTGAAGCTTGAGGAACACGATGCTGATCTGGGAAAGTCGGTTCCTGCATTGCAGCACCTGGTGTTGAGGTCAAAGGTGCAGCCTGACCTCCTCCATGCTTCTGGGCATAGCCATGTAAATAGGTTTCTGCCTTTTCTATGTAATTTCCATATGGAGACTTGTCTAAACCTCCATAAGAAGACAAACCCTCCAGCAAGCTCTCTGCTGCACCTGCCAGTGTTAAACAAATCTCTTGCAGATTAACAATTTGTTTTATATCCAGTCCAAATCTTTGATCACAAACAGCAGTGATGAGCTGCCATAATTCCCCACCGACTCCATCAGCTCCCGAGATTGGGAGTAGCCCAAAATCTGAGCAAACCATCTTACGAAATCTCAAGTTTGGGTTGCATCTCTGCAAACATCAGGAAGACTCAAGTCATGATGTGGGTTAGTACTGGAGAGGCAATCCACTTTCAAGCAGGAACTCAGACACTTACCAGCAACTTTTCCTTCATCAATCCCCCCTTGCTTCCCTCTCCCTGCTGCCGCCTGATAGATGACCTGCAGGTACGAAGATCAAAGAGATTTGTAAAATCCTGTCCCTGTATCCTGAACATGAGCGGCAGCACATGCATACTGCTATCTGAGATGGAAGCTACTACTCTGATATGTGTGGGTGAGTATTTGAAGTATATTCTTGAAGATGCAGGACTGCAATATGATCCCACATTCCAGCAAGATTCTTATTACAGGCATGTTTATTGCATCTGAAGACAACAATTTGATCTTGTTGCATGATCTGAAGATGCAGATGCTGCAATAGGATTTGGATTCTCTTGCAAACCACTGGAAGGATTTCCATCTCTTCCCACTTCTGCTTGACTCTAGAAGCATTGCTGGACCGACAGTGGACCTAGATGTTGGTCACACAGACACAAGGGAAGTAGAGACAAGAGATCTCATTACCAAGGGACTGAGAAGCAGAGGAGAACAAAATACCAAACAACAACAACATTGCCATGCAGTAATCACAAATGGAGTAGAAAAAAGACAAGAAAAGGCAAGCTGAAGGGAGTGTAGGGGCAAAGACCTGCGCACTACTGTAGAGTTCAGTCGTGCTCGGCTTGGTGTGCTCGGCGGTACCACCCGGTCCTCCAGCATGCGAGACGGTGGTGGCATGCTGGGAGAACATCGCTGTGTGGGGGTGTGGGAGAGCTCCGTCATAGTCGCCACCACCTCCTTGAGGCTTGCTATGCTGTTGCGCAAGCTTGGCCGCCTCCTTCAAGAAGTCCATGTTAGAAAAACAACAAAAAAGAAACACAACAACAACAAGGACGTGCACAAAACCCTAGACGAGACGAGCAAATGCGGATGACGAGAATTCCTGGAGATGGGTCCTCTCTCTTCTCGCTCACAAGCAAAAATGCTTCTCTCTTGTGTGCCTAGATTTGGCTAGTCTGAGTTTCCTTCCAACCACAGTTGCCGAGCGGTGCGTGCTCCCACGCCTACCTAGTGCAATCTCATCACATCGAGGTGGATTTTTCCTTGGACGGGGCAGGTGGCGGGTGGGATTCAAGTCTGTCTGAGGAAGATTGGACCCCAGACAGGACTCACGTATCTCAGATTTCCCAGAAATCCCCAAAATTCGCCATATTTTGAGAGAAAAAAAAGAAGAAGAAAAAGAGTTGATATCGCCATATTTAGACCATAGAAGTGCATTTTTTTTGTTTTTTTTGTTTTGTTTTTTTTTCCCTCAATTTTGTGATGTTGTCATAATGGCAATCATTCCTCGAGTAGATTTAGTCACCTTTGGCTATAGACCTGCTAAGAAAGTAGAAATGTATTAAATTAAAAAAAAATCCTACCTAATTGTCATACATTTTTTTTCAAGCAAGTAAATGGTCTCAATGGTTTTCATCCCTTTAGTAGTAGAAATATTTGGATGTTTACATCAACAACAACAAGGGAATGATATTCCAACATGACATGATCGGCAAGGACTTCGAAGGTCTCCCATTTTTCATATTTTTAGTTCATTTTATAGACAAAGAGTATTTGATGGCTCTTCTTCGAAGAGTTCAGACCGTCATTATCTTGTGACAAGCAATTGTGACAACAAAAAGAGTCTCTTGTAGGCTTGGTGTCCTTTCACGTATTTCGTCCATGTCTTTGCACGACTTGCTTCATGCTATTGATGATGGGTTTATAGGTCCTAGGTTTTTGTAATTTCTCTCCTTAGGGCTGCCCATTGTGGGTTTTGCCTTTTCAAGTGTGCTGTTTTGTTGAGACTTCAGTCCCTTTTTTTTTTTTTTTTTTTTCCCTTTTCTTGTTCCCTTGCCGGGTATTTTTTCCTTTATTTATTTATTTAAATTAGCTAGGATATATAATAAATAAAATTTCTCCTTGTTAGCCCTTGACCCGTTCCATATTTTTCTCAAAAAAGACAAATTTTGCTTTTATTATTGTGAATTTATGTTTTTTCTTTTTGCTTGTTACAACAGATTTGTGAAATACATAATGTGAAGAATTTTTTTTTTGCTAAAAAAATCAAGAATTCAGAAGCATGCTCATATTGAATTAAAATTTTAAAAAATACTTTACTTTTACAACAGATAATCAACACTTCTTTGTCGAATAATTTTATTTATTTTTAAAAAAAGGTTTGATAGTTTCAAATTTAGTTTTCCAGAATTTCAATAATAATTAAGGACTAATTAAGTATGCAAAGTACTCATCTTTGTTAGGCCCTGCCCTTGCAGGTGATAGGCGCTTTTGCATCGATTTTTTTTGGAGGAGGTTTTGCCTTACATTGTCTCTGGTTTCCCACTGAATGAGACAAGTTTTTTTCAATGATATATATTTTTAGGTTTGGCCTTATATTTTTCGGTTTCACACACAATTAGCAGAGTGTTTTTTTACCATTGAATCTATATTATATAAGTGGGTTGGTTTAGGGTGTGAGTGGGTTAGTGTAGGAAGTGGGTGGGTTAGGTTGGGAGGGTGTTCATTTGCGGTGGTTGTGGGGAGTGGGGAAGTGGAGAGAGGAGAGGCCAAGTTTAGGGTTTAGGGTTTAGGGCAACCAAGAGGATTGGTTGGTCATTTTTTTTCAAATACTTAAAAGACATTGGAGATGTTTTTTTGTTGGATTTGAGGTTTTGTAAGTAATTGTGTTGATTGCATGCAAGAGACAAGTTCATTCATAGTGTTTCAAAGAAGAGCAGAGTTGTTTGTAGATGCTCAACACCTCAAAGCAAAAATGTTTGATTCTCAAGTGAGTGTCAATTGTCTTATCTCTTAGTATAAAATAGTTAGCCTTTGGCACTACTTCATGTAGGATGTTTCAAACAACTTTATCATATGAGATTCTAGAATTGTATCTGAAAAATGATCATGACTAAGTATTTCTCCTTTTCCATTTCACTAATGGTGCTCTTGCTTTGTGAACACTTTGGTTTGTTGAGTATGGGTAATTTATATGTGGGAGGAAGAGGTAAGAGAAGGTGGTGTCAAAAGTGAATAAGTGTTGTGTATGGGTTCCTTATATCCACTTGGAGTCTCTTCATTGATTAAATAAGAAGATACATATCTAAAAATGACAATTAGGTCAATTGCTTTAGATACATGTAGTTAGGTTAATTGACTTACAAAAGATTTGTAGACTTTATCACATAGATTTTAAAAATTAGAGATGTGTTGGAGTTGTACTTAGGGTTTGGTTCTTTGTCTTGCCAGCCAAACTTTTGCATTTGTTCTTGTTTTTTCTCTTTTGATGTTTTGAGGGGTTTTTTGCCTTGTTGTTTTAATAAGAAAGAAATTTATTGGTTTGTATAAATTTCAAGATCATATTTAAGGTGTTTCAAACTTTTTATATTTAGTTCATGTTTAGTTTTCATCTTTTACTCTTTTTTTTGCTCCTTTGGCCATAACCAGTTTTTGGCAAATAGTAAGCAATTTCTATTAGTTTTGTAATGAAGTTTCAGTGTTTGTTTTTTCTTTTGAATTTTTTATGGTTGAGTTCATTCATGGCCCTAGCAAGAAAAAACAACACCAATGTATGTTGTGGGGATAACTGACATGCAACAAAGGATGTTGAATGCCATATTTGAAGTGTACATTGTCAACATGTATGAATCTTATGATGTTGCTAGGAACAGCTTTAAATATATACATTGTGATTTTATTGATGTATTAAGGTGTCTTACAATCACCTTGATAGTTGGTTTAGTTTTTGTGACCACTTTCTTTCCACGGCTTAATGTTGGGTTGTACATACGAGTTACAAATTTTGGTGTTACCTTTTGAAATAATTTTGAAAAAGGGGATTGGGGCTTTGTGTTGAAAGTTTGGGGAACAACATTAATAGAACCAATTGATCCATTCCCCACAAGTTTGTGTTTTGTTGCCATCATACCATCCAAAGTTTCATACAAAGGTCAAATTTGGAACAACTCGGAACCCTAGAGATGGTTGTCACAAGGATATATGGCAAGTTTGCCAAAACCTTTATTTTGGTTGTGGTCGATGGGTTAGAAACAAGTTTTTTTTTTTGCCTTGAATTTTATCCATAGTATGTGCAACTAATGAACATGTATAGCACTGGCATACCTACAACACTTTTGGTCAAGAATATCAGAAGTGTGGTTTTTGGAAAGTAGTAGCTTGTGACCAATTTTTTAAGCATGTTTGTAACCCTTGTACCTAATCATGCAATTGTTGACAAGTTAAATAAAGTGAACAACAAGAAAATTAAAAGGCAAGACTTTGCCATAAATTTTGAAGTATGGGTGTAAATATTATTTTGTTCTTTTCTTAAATTATCCATGTTATGGCATACAATACATAGATGATTCTAGTCAGTTTGGATTATATTTGTATTTGTGCATTGTAGGCAAACCTTAAACCCTAAACATGTTCTTTATGCATATGTTTTGATTCTTGAAACCTCCAAGGTTTTGTCCGTTTTGGCATTTGGCCATGTGGATTTCAATTTGGGATTTCAACACTCATATTTATTCAAAGGCCAAGATAGCATAATGTAGGTCACACCAAAGACTTGTGGGTTTCTACATGAATGTGGGGCCTTTTGACAAAGTTGGTAGTATGTTGCATGAGTGAAAGCTTCACTTTTCTAAGAAAATTAGCTTAAGTAGAATGAAACAATCTTTAATGAAAATGTCCTTGACTATTATAAATAATAGCTAGTTAGATTTGATTGTTTGTCATTTGTGCAATTTGTGGTTTGTAGGTTGTCAGGAAGTTGGTGATTGCTATCAAAGCATCCTACTTTGAAAACATATGCACAAAATGTCACATGCCTTTTCTAACCAATCGTGATAACAATTTCTATTGTTACAATTGTAAATGCACAATTCACCCTAAAATTCAAGTTCGAATTTTATGCAAAATAAAGTAAGGAAATGGCGATGAATATGATTGTGTGCTATGTGATCCTTGGATTTAATCTTTCTTGAGACACAAGCTTGTGAATTGTGAACATTTAAAAACCAAACAAGGGTTTTTTCTTCATCTTTTCAAGGATAAGTAGCTTAAGGGCCATTTTGTCTTAAATCCTATAGCAAAGGTTGTTGGTTATTCATCCATAAAAGCAAATCGACAAATGAAAAATCTAGAGGAGTAAATATTGTTTATATGTGCATTAATGTTTTTGTTTAAGGTTTTGAAGACATCACTATACATATAAAACAACAATTTTGAATATATAGTTTTTGGCATTTGTTTTTAGAACAATTTTTCAACTCATGTACATTCTATGTAAATGAAAACAATTTGGTGTTGTGGGTTTTTGGTATAAAGGATGTTGGATTTTGGTAACCTTGTTTTTTGGGGGGTCTAATTTTGGGCTATAGAAATACAATTTGAATAATGGGGATTTGTTTTTGGCTAGGGGTGAATGTATAGGTTTATTGATTTCTAATTTTCAACTAATTGCAGTCCCAAGTTTTACTTAATTTTTGTATCTTAACAAAAAGGTCAAGTATAGAAATAAAATAATAATAATATATTGTGTGAAGTGTAAATAACGACCATGTGTTGTAAATGATCAATAATAAACCACTTCTTTAAAGCCATATAATAAATAAAAATATATAATTTGGATACATTATAAAGAATCAATTAAATAAGTTGTAAATAAAATATAAATAATCTTTTTATTTAAAAATTTCAAGTGAATTATATATATATATAACAAAATTTAAATTGGAAAAAGGAAAATTAATTAGCAATAAATTAGAAAGTAAATAGTGAAAAAATAAATGAAGAAAAAATAAAAATAGTCAAAATATGAAAATAGAATAATAATACCAAATATTAATAATCAAATTTATTCATTCCTTACATTGAAATTTCCATACTAGTAAAGTCAAAATTATAAATGTTTGTGAATTGTTAAAAAACCGAAAAAGAAATCTATAGTGAATTAAAAGTAATTGATTAAAACAATCAGCTAATAACATAAAGTTAATTAAATAACTTGTAAATAAAATATAAAGAATTGTATGTTGCTTAAAACTTCAAATGAATAAAGAAGATTATATATATTAATGAAATATAAATTTTAATTAAAAAACTACTAATAAATTACCCAGAAATGAAATAAATAGATAAATATAAATAAAAAAGCCAAATTGTGACAATAAATTAATAATAACCAATATTAATACCTAAAATGAATCTTTCCTTACATCAAAATTTTGATATTACTAAAACCAATATTATAGATGTTTATGAACTATTTTTAAAAAACCCCAAAAATCAATAATAAATAAAATAAATAAATTAGTTTAAAATAAATCAACTAATATCATAAAATTAACTAAATAGGTTGGAAATCAAATAAAATAAAAATATCTTACTTAAAAATTTCAAGTGAAATCAATAATTATAATTATATATATACTACATATAAATAACATAAAATTAATTTGAAACCAC